>Ga0208492_1000287_pt1 | contig 46261 bp, 37 predicted proteins | sample Subbioar_CSW14AB_FD_184820 | JGI IMG/M metagenome (GOLD analysis project Ga0208492, IMG submission 184820) | Serpentinite rock and fluid subsurface biosphere microbial communities from McLaughlin Reserve, California, USA - CR12Mar_CSW14AB (SPAdes) | ecosystem: Environmental > Terrestrial > Deep... | reverse complement strand
CGCGTCGGCAAGATCGACGTCGAGCTCGCGGCCATTCACGCCGAGCTGACCGAGATTTACCATGCCCTTTCCACCGCGCCCGCGGGCGAAGAGATGTCGCTGCACGCGCTCGTTGGCCAATGGCTCGCGCTCACGGGCGACAGTGCCGCAAAGCCGCTCGACGGTCTGGACAACACTTCACTCCATGAGCTCGATCCGGTCATCCCCGCCATCAAGGAAGCACTCCAACGCGGCCTCGACGTGTCGTTCCCCACCAACCCGTGGTCCAGCGCCGCGGGCGTGACACTCGCCACGCTCGTCTCGAAACCCATGGACCACTTCCGCGCGGCCATGACCCGCTGCGTCGATGCCGCCCGCAACGCCGATCTAACCCGCGACCCGCGCATCCCACCCTTCGAACTCCGCGACCCGCTGCCAACCCAGGCCGCCGCGCGCGAGGGTCTACTCGCGGCTATGGAGACCGCGTTCGCCGATGCTCCACGAGAGACCCGCGTCTTCTGGGCCCGCAAAGGCGCCGCCGACATCACCCGCGCCCAGCGACTCCTCACCGACGCCGCCGCCGCGATCACGACCTTCCGCTCCACCCAGCAGGACCCCGAGCTCCTCGCCACTGTCCGCACGAATGTCCCCGCCATCGCGGCCCTCAGCCAACAAATCGGCTCACTCGAGTCCTACTTGCCCACCGCCACGAAGTGGTGGGGCTTCCTCGCCTTCGCCCACAAGAGCGCGGCCGCCAAGGTCCTGGCCCCGCTCGGCCTCCCGCTCAACGCCCAGGCCGCGGCCCGTGCCAAAGCGTTCCTCTCCTGGCTCCGCGCCGCGCTCGTCCTCCAGACCACGGTCGAACAGCTTGAAGGCCGCACGCTGACCTCTGGAATCCCCGACCATCACGCGCTCGACGGCCAGCTCAAGGCCCACACCGCCGTCATCAGCGTGCTCACCATGCTCAGCGAGGCGCCGCTCTCCAAGCTCGCCCCAGCCGTCACCGCCACACTCCAACGTGACTCCGACGGCGACCTCTTCGAAGGCCTCCGCCTCTCCACCCAGCGCGCCACAGCCCTCACCACCCTGGAAGAGACCGCCGCGAACACCGCGATGCTCAACCCCGAGTGCCTCGCAACCACCGCCGCGACCATCCGCGCCGGCGCCGAAGCCGAGGCCGTCTACACCAACCTCCTCAGCAACCTCCGCACCCTCGAAGACATCCTCCGCATCCGCGAAGCCCTCACCACCCTCCCCAAGCCCCTCGCCTCCGCAACCGCCACACTCCTCCAAGCCTCAACCGATCCCGCCACCGGCCTCCGCGCCCTCCAGCGCGACGTCACCAGCGCCGAGATCACCCGCCGCCTCGCCACCAACCCCAAGCTCCAGTCCCTCGACCCCCGCCGCATGCAGACGCTCTTTGACCGCTACCGCGAGCTCGACCTCGAGAAACGCCAGAAAATCCAGGCCGCGGTGCTCCACCAGTGGACCACCCGCGCCAAAGACCGCCTCCTCGCCTCCACCGGCACCCGCCTCAGCCCCGCCGGTGCCGATGTCCGTCGCCGCCTCACCACCCGCGGCCGCAACGCCATGCGCCTCCGCCAGGTCCTCGCCCTCGGCCGCGGCATGGAGGGCGGAGACCCGCTCATGGAGCTCCGCCCCGTCTGGATGGCCAGCCCCGAAACCGTCGCGCAGGTCTTCCCGCGCGAGCAGCTCTTCGACGTCATCATCTTCGACGAGGCCAGCCAGTGCCGCCTCGAGGAAGCCCTCCCCGTCATCACCCGCGGCAAGCGCGTCGTCATCGCGGGCGACCCCAAGCAGCTCCCGCCCACCCGCTTCTTCGAGTCCGCCGTCGCCGCGAGCGAGGTCGAAGAGATCGAGTCTGACCAGCAGCTCTTCGAGGCCCAGCAGTCCGAAGTCGAAGACCTTCTCGGCGCCGCCCTTGGCCTCGATATCCAGCAGAGCTATCTGGACGTCCACTACCGCTCCCGCAACAGCGACCTCATCGAGTTCAGCAACGAGCACTTCTACGCCCGCCGCCTCCAGGCGATCCCCGGCCACCCGCGCAACCGCGTGAAGTACGCCCCCCTCACGATGTACCACGTCGCCGGTGTCTACGAAGACCGCACCAACGAGCGCGAGGCCGAGGAAGTCTGCCGCATCGTCCGCGACCTGCTCCGCCGCGCCGAGCCGCCCAGCATCGGCATCGGCTGCTTCAACCTCGCCCAGCGCGACCTGATCCTCGAGAAACTCGACGAGCTCGCCGCCGCGGACCCTGCGTTCGCAACGCCCCTCGCCAAAGCCCGCGAGCTCCGCCGCAAGGGCGCCTTCGAAGGCCTCTTCGTCAAGAACCTCGAGAACGTCCAGGGCGACGAGCGCGACCACATCATCATCAGCACCACCTACGGCCCCGACCCGAAGGGCAAGTTCTACCGCCGCTTCGGCCCCCTCGCGATGCCCGGCGGCGGCCGCCGTCTCAACGTCCTCGTCACCCGCGCCCGCGATGAGGTCCACCTGGTCACCTCCATCCCGCGCGAGGTCTACTCCGCGCTCCCACCCATCCCCCAAGGTTCCCAGCCCTCCGGCGGCTGGCTCCTGATGGCCTACCTCCAGTACGCCGAGCAGCTCGCCGCGAAGTACAGCCTCATCACCAAAGCCCTCGAGCTCGACGCCTCCGCCCGCGCCAATCCCTCGCCCTCCATCCCCAACGCCAACATCGAGCCCAAAGGCCCTCAGCCGATCCCCACCGACGAGGTCATCGTCGAGCCCGCGCGCGATCCTTCACCGCTCGCGCAGGCGCTCGCCGGCACGCTCTCAACCCAGCAGCACATCGGCTCCATCGTCCACTGGGGCAACGACGGCTTCTGCATCGACCTCGCGCTCCGACACCCGCGCCTCCCCGACGACGTCACGCTCGGCGTCCTCTGCGACGCCACCCGCTTCGCCCTCGCCGACGACCCCGTCGAGTGGGACCTCTTCCGCACCGACATTCTCACCGGCCAGGGCTGGACCCTCCAGCGCCTCTGGTCGCCCACCCTCTTCCGCGACCCGCGTGGCCACATCGAAGAAATCCTCCGCAAGGCCGACGAGGAAGAACGAAAGAGCGACGCGGAGAAGTAAGAGCGACAGAGCGAGAGTGCGACAGAGCGACAGTGAGAACACGACCGAGCGACGGTGGGCCTTTCCCTCTCTGTCGCTCTGTCGCTCTCCCCCTCTGTCGCTCTTCGCCTACTGCATCCCCACCAGCCCCATCTGCTTGTCATACTCCAGCCGGAACTTGTACTCCACCGCCGTGGCCCCCGCCCCCACCCTCTGCGGCGGCGCCACCAAGTCCCACCGCAGCAGCCCATCCTTCTTCTGTCCTTTGACGTACTCCTCCGCCGCGCTAAGGTCCTTGCTCACCGACACCATCGTCACGCGGATATCGCTCGCCTGCTGACCCGCCTGCACCTTCGGCAAGAGGTCCAGCAGCCGCACCTCCGCCGGCGTCGTGCCGAAGTTCTCCAGGGTCAGCCGGTACGTCAGCTCCACCACGCGGTTGCCACCCTGGATGCTCTCGGTCCGGTCCACCAGCTCACGCGCCGTCCGCAGCGAGCTGTCGATCCCCAGCCCCGCCGTGAACCGCTCGCCCACCGACACCGTCGGCAGTTCCCCGCTCCCGACAAACGCGCCGTCCAGGTACGCCGTCACAGGCCCGGCGAGCAGCACCATCGTGCTCGTGTTTACCGCCGACGCCTCGTCGTACACATAGTTTGTCAAGACCGGCGTCGCCAGCTTCGTGAACTCCGCCTTGAGCGGCAACGCCGCGATCTGGATCAGCTGCTGATCATTGCGGCTGGGCATCGCCGTCCGGCCCGGGATGCTGTACGTGACCGACAGCCCTTCCTCACGCCCGCCGCGAGCCGCACTCCCCTTCTCGAGCTTCTGGCCCGACACCAGGTCCAGCACCGCGATCGACTGCGCCAGCGTGTTCAGTGACGCATCGTCCGCGAAGTTTCCATCCTTGTCCCTCCGCGGCCCGCCCTGCGCCCGCGTCTGCTCCGCGGCCTTCTGCTTTGACAGCAGCTCCTGCCGCGCAAACGCGTAATCCATCGCCGGCTCCGCCGCCTGGGCCTGCTGCGCCGACAGCCCGATCACCATCGACGTCAGCGTCGGCGCCTTCGCGACCAGCGTCGGTGTCGCGGTCGACAGCGTCATGTTCACCCCGCTCCAGTCCTCCCCGCTCATCTGCTGGATGTTCGCGTAGTACTCCAGCCCCAGCGTCCGCTCCCCCTCGCCCGCCCGCGTCGCCCGCAGGCTGTACGACGGGCTCCACGTCGCGCCGTCAACCAGGTACCGCAGCGTGACTTCTCCCGCCCCGCCGCCCTCGGACGCGACCAGCACCACCGCCTCGTTCACCGTCCGGGATGACCCCGCCGTGAGCACCTGCCGCTCCCGCTGAAGCACCTCCACCTCCCGCGACAGCCGCCGCACCTCCGCTCCCAGCGCCGCCTCCTCATCCACCATCTTGCTCCGCTGCGTCCGCACAAACGTCGTGATCCGCTCCAGCGTCTCCGCGTTCAATACTCCCCGCGTGAGCTCAACCGTCGCCGCGGGGGCCACGAAGTTCTGGAGCGACGCCAGCACGTTGCGGTGCTCATTGAGCAGCTCGATCTTCTTCTGGTTGAACCCGCGCAGGTCGCTCGTCGCCTCGATCTTCTCGTCCAGCTTCCGCACCTCGTCCCGCGTGTCCTGCACCACCGGCCGCGTGCGGAACCGCACCGACCGCACCTTCACCCCGTCGCGCGACTCGGCATGCACGCTCTCGGGGCGCACGCGCGCTGGCAGGTCGGTAATCACAATCTCCCGCACCGACCCCGCCGCTTCCGCGACACCCTTCGCCGCGGGAACCGCGACCACCCGCGACACCAGCGCCTGCCCGCGATACACCGTCACGGCATCAATAGTGCCTCGCGTCTCATACGCCTGCGCTAGCTCCGATAACGGCGTCAGCACCAGCGCCAGCAGCGCCGGCCGGACAAAGCCCACGGGACGGGAACCGACGACAGGACGTGACGAAACCATGCAAACCTCCTTGGTCTGCATGTGATACGCCCAGCTCACGGCGTCGCTCGTCACACCTGTGTAACGGCGCAACTACTCCGGTAGCTTCTCCAGCTCCACCTGCACCCGCTCCGCAATCCGCTTCACCGCGTCAGGCCCGAAGTCGAATTCAAGCCCGCTCGCGCGGAACAGCTCCGGCAACGGCCGGCTCCCGCCCAAGCTGAGCCCCTTGATGTACAGCTCCACCGCCGACTTCTCGCCCTTCTCCAGCGAGTGCAGCCACAGCTGAAGCGCCCCCAGCCGCGCAATCCCGTACTCGATGTAGTAGAACGGGTGGCTGAATAGGTGCAGCTGCCGCTGCCAGATCCACCGGCGGTACTTCTCGATCCCCGTCCAGTCGATCCGCGAGCCGAACCGCTCATCAAGGCCCAGCCAGAACGTCGCCCGCTCATCCCGCGTGTGGTTCGGCGACCCGTACACCCACAACTGGAACGCATCGATCTGCGCAATCCACGGCAGCAACAACAGCGAGTGCTTCAACTGCTCCCGCGCCGCCCTCGCCCAGTCCTCCTCGTTCGTATAGAACGCCGCGTCGCTCTGTCGCTCTGTCGCACTCCCGCTCTTCCAATGCCGCATCGACAGCAGCTCCATCGACATGCTCGCCACCTCGGCGAACTCGATCGGGCTGTGCCGGTACTCCACCAGCGGCTCACCCTCGCACAGCATCGAGTGGAACGCGTGCCCCGCCTCATGCACCATCGTCTCAACGTCCCGGTGCATCCCCGCCGCGTTCATGAAGATGAACGGCCGGCGCGACCGGTCTCGCATGTACTGATACCCGCCCGGCGCTTTCCCCTTCCGCGAGTCCAGGTCCAGGCACGCGCCTTCCCGCGCGCCCCGCGATTCCTCGCCCGTCCCCAGCCGTGCGAGCATCGCCTCCAGCCGTGGGTCCAGCCGACGGAACGTCGCCAGCGACTTCTCCATCAGGTCCTTGCCGCCGTTGAACGGCCGCAGCGGCCCGCGCCCCTTGGGATCAACCCCAAAGTCCCAAGGCCGCAGCGTCGAGAGCCCCAGCTCCTTCGCCCGCTTCTTGTCAAACTCGCGCACCAGCGGCACGATCGCCTCTTCTACCCCCGCGTGAAACTGCCGGCACGCCTCGACGCCGTAGTCGAACCGATGCTTGCTCTTGAACCCGTACCCCACGTAATCCTCAAACCCGGCGTTTCGCCCCACCTTGGTCCGCAGCGAGACCATCTCCTCGTACACCTCGTTCACCGCGTCCACATCCTGGAACCGCCGCTCCATCACCGCCCGCCAAGCGCCCTCGCGCTTGGCCCGGTCCGGCAGCTCCTGATACTTCGCCATCTGCGGCAGCGTCTTCTCCTCACCCTCGAACTGCACCGACATCGCCCCCGCAATCTGGTCGTACTTCTGACTCAGTTTCGCCAGCTCCGTTTCCAGCGGCACGTTCTCGTCCCGGAACAACTCCACGTCCGCCCGCGCGCTCCGCAGCAGCACGCCGTACCGCTCTTGATCCACCGGGTACTTCGCCGCCAGCTCCACCAGCCGCTTGTCCAGCTCAAAGAACAGCGGCGTCAGCCTGGGCGCCACCACCTCGATATACGCGGCGTACGCCCCCTGCGCCGCCTTGTCATCCGTGTCGCAGCTCATCGAGATGTACAGGTTCGCCCGCCCCTCGCTGCACGCCGCCGCCAGCTCGCTGCGGTCCACGATCCACTTCTCAAGCTCCGCCGCCGACCGAACCGGCCGGTCCAGCAGCTCGCGGAAGTGCGGCTCCATGGCCTCGAACCGCGTCGCGTCGAGGTCCGCAGGAATCGTGGAGGACGCGGAAGGGAAGTTCTTCGCCGGGGCAGTGGTCATGCCGCCATAGTACGGAGAACCCAAAACGAAAACAGCCCGGGCACGGGCCCGGGCTGTTCATGTGACTCGGTTTGAGGATTTACTTCATCAGGTCCCGGAGGTCCTTCTCCAGGCGCTCGATGAGCTCCTTGTACTCGTCCTCGTCGTTCACCCCCAGGGCGAACAGGGCGAAGTTGGGGTTGTTCCGCACGGCGTTCTTGATCTTGTTTAGCGTCTCGCGGGCGCGATTCACGAACGCCCCACGGCGCTCGCGGGGCATCCCCGCCGCCGCCTGCATCTGCATGTTGAAGTTGCGGAAGTACTCCTGGGTGCGGTCCTCGTCAACCTTCACCTGCTTGCGGTAGGCGATGTTCCACTTCTCGGCCTTCGAGATCGGCCACAGCACGCCTGGCTGCCGCACGCCCACCCAGTCAAGCTCCTGGTAGCCCATCAGCTTGGTGAGCTCATCCAGCGTCGCGGCCGTGCCCTTCGAGAACTTGATCATCTCGGCGGTTGTCGCGTTGAGGGTCAGGACCTCCCCCTTGCGGTTGACGACGAAGTCGCCCGACGTGGTGTCCTGGTAAAACCGGGGGTTGCCGTTGGAGTCGATCGTGCAGGAGAGGGGTTCCTGGATCTGCATGGAACGCATGATCCGGGGGTCATAGTTGCCGCGCTCAGAGATCTTCACCATCATCTGGAGCACCTGCTCCAGGCCGCGGCCCTTCATGGCCACGAGGGGGCCCGACCAGCCGGTGCAGGCGCCGTAGTTACCCTGCGGGGTGAAGTAGATGTCCTCGATGCAGTGGGAGGTCATGGCCGCGGCGGAAATCGCCGAGTCGATCCAGGAGACCACGCGCCACCGCTTCTTGTACTCAGTGTGGATCACGTCCGACAGCTTCTGGATCTCGAGCAGGGCGCCGCCGCCGCTCGTGATCCGGAAGACCACCACGCCGGACTTGTCCTTTCCAATCTCCTCCTCGAGCATCGGGATCATTTCGGTCAGCGCGTGGGCCGTCATGTACAGGCCAACCATGTCACCCTGGTCAGACTCGCGCGAGCCCAGGGTGATCACCGCGGCGCGGGACACGCCCGGCCGCCCCTGGCTGACCTTCGGCTCCTCGGCGACCACGGGCGCCGCGCCGGCCGGAGTGGCGTCGCTGTCCCGCTCGACCTTCGAGATCTCCGTGGGGCTGAGCATCATCTCCTGCTCAATCCCGCCCATCTTGTGCTTGATCCAGAAAATGCCGTCGACCTCGCGGACGATGGTGCCCTCAATGACCTTGCCATCCTTGAGCACGATCTTGTCTGCCGCATTCGCCGTTGGAGCGGACAGCAGTGTTGCGGTCATCACCGCGATCATCATCAGGAAGTTGCGCGCAATCCTCAGCATGACAGTTCCTCTCTAAGTCTTGTTCGTATCGATCTCAGCGCCTTTGGTCGGCCATCTGCTCGAGGCGGATTCGCTCGAGCAGCGTGTGGATCACGTCCTCCGGCGGAATCTGGTTCTCACCCAGCCACCGCTGCGAAATCCCCTCGCCCCACTGCTTCAGGAGCGACTTGATGTTCTCCAGAACCCGCTTCTGGTGCCCACGCGCGGCCGTCCGCTCCGTGTACCCGCCCGGCGCTGCGACCTCGATCTCCTGGTACTCCTCCTGCCAGAGCTTCTTCAGGCGACGCTTCGCGTTGTCTAGCCCGTTGGACCACTCCTTCATGATGTGCTTGGAGCGGCCATCGACCAGCACACCATCGCGCTCAAGTCCCATCGCGGCGATCAGCTCGTCCTTGGTATCTACCGTCCCCTTCGAGACGTTGATCAGGCGAGCGATTCGCTCATCGAAGGTCAGCACATCGTTGCCCGTGCCCGCGACCCGCTCGGAGAGCGAGTCGGCGTTGGCGTCCATCCCGTCGTCGGTCAGCAGCACATCGCCGGGCTCCTTGGGGTAGCCCTCGAACAGCACTGGCTGGCCATCCTCGAACTTCACGCTCAGCACGTACTCGACACGGGCCATCGCCCGGATCAGCCGGTAGTCGTACCCACCGCTGAGGGCCCAGCCTTCCGCGTGGCCCATGCGCAGCGACCGCTGCTTCTCACGCACGACGTCGTCGCCCGTGCTGCCGAACATCGCGCTCAGGTTGCCCAGCCCGCCGATGCGGCCTTGGCTGTGGAAGTAGATCTCGGGGCACACAAAGGGCAGCAGGGCCGACCCCGCCATCGCGTCCTTCACCCACATCACGATCCGCGGCGGGTTCTTCCACTCACGCTTGATCTCCTGCGTGAAGATCTCGGCGATGGGCTCGGCCCGGAAGATCTCGTCAAAGTTCGCAACGTCGTTGGGCAGCGGCGTCTTGCCGTCCTGGGAGAACAGCGCATCCAGCCGCAGGATGATCACGTCCGCCTTGTTGTCCTGCGCATCCTTGATCGCCTTGCGGATCGGGGTCTGGCTGATGTCCTCGCCAAACTCGCCCGTCAGGTCGATCCAGTAAATCCGCTTCTGCCCCGCAACCGGGGCCACAACCTCGGGCTCCGCAACCTTGACGTCGCCCTTGGCCACGGGCATCGACCCATCGGCCTTCTTCTCAATCGCCTTGCCGCGCTTCACCAGCAGCAGGTCGGCCTTGGGGTACTCGGTCTCAAAGGGAATCCCCGAAACCATCCCGCGGAACTTCACCGAGGTGCTCGTCTCGCTCAAGACCTTCCCGGTCATCTGCTTGCCGCTATGGAAGATGAGGATGTCGTCCTCGGTCTCCGCCGCCTTCGCGGCCGCGGGCTGGCCCGACGCCTGTGCCAGCGTCGACGCGGCACTGAGCAGCGCCCCCGAAGCCGCGACCAACCCTGCCAACACCCATGCGCTCTTCTTCATGATCGAAATCCTCGTATTGAGGGCCAAACTGTGACCAATGCCAATCCTGACGGACCAACCAGCCACCCACGCAGTGCTTCAACGACCGATGAGGCCCGTCACCTGACCCCCGCCGCGTGGAACCGCTTTGGAGGATATCCGACACGACTGAGGCGAGACCGCCCTCTCCTCAGACGCGCAACCTCCGTGCCAGTTCCAGCGCTTCCCCCCGATTCTGTACGCGGCCCTCCAGCTGCGCGTCGTACACCCCATCCAAAATCACCTTGAACCGCGGCCCGGGAGTCGTCCCCATCGCGATCAGATCATCCCCAGACACCCACGCCGGGGGGGCGAGCCCGCCCGGTGTCCCCGCAAGCTCCTCCACCCGGGCTGCAACCCCTTCCGCCGCTTCAGGTTCGCTCGCCCGCAGCACCGTGAGCGCCTCCCCAAACCAAGGACTCGCCGCCAGCCGCTTCTGCTTCGCGACGGGCAGCGAAGCCCAGGCTTTCCGCAGCACCGGCAGCGTCGCCAATATAAATCCAAACTGATCCCGTACATCATTACTCAGGGTGAGGGACGTGCGCCACTCCCGAACTACATAGAGGGGGTCCGACCCGACCGCCCCCATATCCATGGCCCACGCCGCCAACGCCACGGCCAACCCCACCTCCGGCGGCAATGCCCCCAGCACTCCCCAGGTTCTCGGGCCTTCCCCGCTCCTGGTCAGGAACACCGGCGGCTCAAGCCCAAGCGAGTGGATCATCGCCGCGCCCGCCGCGCGGCTGGGGTGCTCCGCGATCCGGCGCACCTCCTCCCCGATCCGCTCACGGCTCACCCCCCGTAAATCAGACGCATGTCTCCGGATTGCCGTCACTGTCGCCGGCTCAATCTCAAGCCCCAGCCGGGCCGCCAGCCGGGCCGCCCGCAGCGCCCGCAGGTGGTCCTCCGCCAGCCGCTGCTCGGGGTCTCCGACCGCCCGCAGCACCCGCCGCTCGACGTCCACCAGCCCGCCGACAAAGTCGATCACCCGCCCATGCCCGGGCAGGAGCAGGGTGGTTGCGCTCGCCGCGTGCTGGCCCCGGTCTAAGGGGTCCAGAAAGAGCGCGTTGACGGTGTAATCCCGCCGCTGGGCGTCCTGCACGGGGTCGCTGAATGTCACCGAGTCCGGCCGGCGCCGGTCGGAGTACTCGCCGTCAGACCGGAAGGTCGCGACCTCGATCGTCTCGTCATCCATCCTGACCAGGACGACGCCGAAGGACGCCCCGACCTCTGCCGTGCGCGGGAAGAGCGCGCAGATCCGGTCCGGCGTCGCATCCGTCGCGACGTCGTAGTCGGTGGGCGTCAACCCGAGCAGTTCATCCCGAACGCACCCGCCCGCGAAGTACGCGACGTGCCCCTCGCGGGTGAGCGTCTGGACAATGTGCGCCGCGGCCGCGCGTGCCTTGTTGTGCTCCGAAGCTCGTCCCACGTGAGAGTTCCCGTCACGACCACATCAGATCGTGCCCGAGAGTCTACCCGGACCCGATCACGCCGAGCCGTGATCGCCGCACGCCGGGCTGGACGTGCCAGCGGCCCCGCGAGCTTCATCCAGGAACTCAACCCCGCGCCGCAAGTGGGGGATCACAATCGACCCGCCGACGATCAACGCGACGTCGAATGTCTCCCACAACTCCTCGTCTGTCGCCCCCGCCTTCACGCACTGGTCGATGTGGTACGCGATGCAGTCATCGCACCGCAGCACCATCGACGCGACCAGCCCGAGTAGCTCCTTGGTCTTGGCCGAGAGTGCGCCGTCCTCGTAGGCCTTGCCGTCGAGCGAGAAGAAACGCTTGGTGACGAGCGTCCCGCCCATGCGGGGCGAACCGTCCGCGTTCTTGCCGCGCTCGGCGTCCTCGCCGAGGATCCGGCAGTTCATCTTCGTGCGATATTGCTGAAACTGTTGATAGCGGCCCATACCGGAGCATAAGCCGCATAGGACCCAGCCGACCTAGAAGACCCATCCGGAAACCACTACTTCGGCGGCGCATCCAGCACCAGCGTCACCGGCCCCTCGCTCAAAAGCACCTTCCCATCAATCACCATCGACGCGTGCGGGTTCTCGTACAGGCGCACCCGCTCCGTATTGATGAGCTTCCCCGTCGGGTGCGCGAACATGAACAGCCGCGACACGATCCCCGTCGGCCCGCCGTCCTCCCGCTGATTGTTCTCGACCGCGAGGAACATGTTGCTGCTCACCATCGGCGTCTGGAGCGAGCCCTGCCCGTCCAGACCGTCCGCGCCGATCAGCTCGCCCTTGTCGTTGAACACGATGATCCCGTTGGTGCTCGTGACCGCCAGCGTCCCGTTCATCACCGTCGCCGACACCGGGAACACCACCCGCCCGCGTGTGTCCAGCGGCTTATCGGCGTGTGCGCCGTCCTTGAGCGACACGAACCACAGGTTCACGTCGCCGTCCAGCACGTACATTCCATCGCCCACGACCCAGCCCGCGAACGAGCTCGCGCCCGGCAGTCCCGACGTGAACCACGCGACCTTGCCCGTGGCCGGCGTGTACCGCAGCATGCCCGTCGCCGTCGCGACGATCGCATCTTCGCCCACCGCCCGCATCCACCGCGCATGGTCCCCCAGCTGCTCCGGCCCCAGGCGTGACAGCTGCTTGCCCGTCCGCTTGTTCAGCGCCACCACGCTCGCGCTCGAGCCCTTGCCCTTGCCCGGCCCTGTGCCGCCGATCACAATCGCGTCCCCCGCCTGCTCCAGTTCATACACCCGCGTCAGATCCAGCGTGGTGGTCCACAGGGAGTTGCCCGTCGCAAGGTCAAACGCGCCCACCCGCCCGCGCCGCTGCGCAAGCACCAGCGTCTGCCCATCGGCCGTCACCACCAGGTCATTGGTCCGCACCGGCCCATCGAGCGGCGTGTTGACGCGGTCATCCCCGCCCTCCGCACCCTCCTTCTCGAACAAGCTCGCGAACTCCGGCGTCCGCCACAGCGGCTTGCCGTCCAGCGTCGACACCGCCTCCACCGCCCCGCCCGTCTGGCTGGGCCAGAACAGCAGCGTGCTGTCGGGCGTGATCCGCACCACGATCGGCTTCATCTGGAACGAGCGGCTCCACATCTGCCGCAGCTTTCCATCCTCGGCCGCGACGCCCCACATCGAGATCGCCTTTGTGTTCTCATTCGCCATCGCGACGCAGTCGCCCGAAACCCCCGGCGCGTTCCGCACCACCGGCTCCATCGGCTCCCACGTCTCGATCACCTGCACCGTCCGCAGCAGGTTGGGACCGATCACCGGCATCCCGGTCCGCGCCGCCAGCTTCGCGCGCAGCTCGCTCACGATCGCCCGCGGCGCCGCCGCCGTCCCATTCCAATCCACCGCCAGGTCCGGCACCTGCTTGCTCAGCCGCGCCATCAGCCGGTACGCGGGCTCAATATCCGCCGGCCCCGTCGAGCGCGTCAGCAGAGACCCCGCCAACCGCCCCAGCATCTCGCCCGTGGACTGCCGCCCGATCAACGCCCCGAGCTCCGCCGCCGCCAGCCCCGATCCCGCGGCCAGCCTTGCCTGCTGCGGCTTGCCCTCCGCCGCGTACGCCCCGCTCGCGCGGTTCCACGCCTCAGGCGTCACCGCCGCCACCGGGTACGCCCGCGCCAGCTCCGCCAGACGCTCCGCGTTCGTCACATCCGTATCCGCCAGCAGCCGCTCCGCCTCCTCGTCGAACGCCGCGTACGGCCCCGGCCCGACGCGCCGCACCAACGCCACCAGCCGATCCGTCGCCTCCGTCCGTGCATTGCTGAACGACGAAGCCCCGCGTGCATCATCCCCCTGCAAACGCGCCCCCGGGTCCAGCTCCATCGCTGCCAAACCCGTGTCCGTCAGCACCCGCTGGTACGCCTCGATCGCGCCCGCGGCGTCATTCTGCTTGTCCGCCAGCCACGCCTTCTCCAGGAGCATCGCCACCTGCTCCTGCCCGCTCTCGGCCGACCGCTCCAGCCGCTCCATCACCTTGCCCAGGAGCGCAATGTCCTGCACCGGAGACGCCGCGCCCACCGCCAACGGCTGGTTCGGCGCCGACCACGCCCCACGGCTGGTCCGCACCATGTCCAGCAGCATCTTGAACAGCCGCCCCCGCTGCCGCACCGCCTCCGGGCTCCCCGCCTGCCCATCAAGAACCGACAGCGCCCGGTCCGCAAGCTCCGGCACGCGCTCGGCGCGCCCCGTCCGGGCCGCGAGCTCCACGAACGTCAGCAGCGGCTGCGACGCGCTCGGCTGCGCCGCCACGCGCGCCGTCAGGATCCGCTCCGCCTCTTCCCAGCTCAGGAACGTGTGCAGCCGCGTGGGGTCCGCCGACACGAGGTGGGTCTGGTCCCCATCTCCCGCGACCAGCAGATTGCCCGAACCCTCAAACGTGGCCGTGGTCTGCACCGTCGGGTTCGCAGGGTCAATCAGCGCGGCCCCATTCTCCAGCGGCACCAGTGCCATCCCGCCCGCCGCGGACACCCGCCCCGCGAACACCTCGCGCATGCTCGGGCTCACCAGCTGCACCGTGCCCGACTCCATCTCCGCGCCCTTGAAGAACGCCAGCCGCATCGAGTTCGCGCCCACGATCCACTCACCCACCCGCACCAGGTACCGCGGGTCCCCCAGCGCCGAGCCATCCCGCTTCGCGAGCAGCTCACCACTCGCGCGCGAAACCCGCACCACCCGCCCCTTGGGGAACTCAATACCCATCACCGCGTCGCCATCGATCACCGGCACATGGACTTCCTGCGCGGGCTGAGCCTCCCGCCCGCCGAACTGCATCATGTTGCTCATCGTGTTGGGCGGCATCGTCCGCAGCCACACCGGCCGCCCGCTGCACGCCTCGTACGCGTACATCGCGCCGATCTCGTCACACCGGTAATAGATGCCCTCGTGCAGCACCCCGCCGTCGGGCCGCCCCTGGGATCGGCCGAACACCGGGCTCTGCTGCGTCCCGACCAGCCGAATCCACCGCATCGCGCCCGTGTACAGATTGACGCCGACGAGGTAGTGCCGCGTATCACGACGCATCGTCCCCAGCGACCGCATCGCCAGGACAATCGTGTCGGCCTCCACCAGCGGCTGCCCATACACCGCCCCGCCCACCAGCTTGTTCGACAGCGTCGCCGGGTCAATCGACCACAGCAGCCGGCCCGTCGCCGCCTCGATCGCGTGCAGCCGCCGATCCCCCAGCCGCTGCCGCCCCTCCGCCATCCCCGTGACGCCCACCGCAATGCCGTTGCCCAGCGTCACCGTCGCGGCGTCCTCCTTCTGCACCGCCCCCGCCTGGAAGAACCCGCCTCCGAAGTCATCGTCCTGAACCGGCCGCGCCGAGTTCGTCGAAGTGCGCGAGGGCGTCACCTGCCATAGCTCACCCAGCGTCGCCGAATCCCACGCCGTGATCCGCCGGCCGTCGTTGACGTACACCACCCCGTTGCTCAGGGTCGGGATCATCCACGGCTGAGGCGCCTGCCGCAGCTGATAGTCCTTGATCGTCCCGTTCCGCTCCGCCTCAAGCCGCTCCACATCCAGCGCCACCGATTGCAGCGGCCGCTGCGGCACGCCCTTCAGCCGCGGCAGCGCCTGCTGCCCCAGCGGCGACACGCCCTTCATGCCCGCCTCCGCCGGCACCTTCGGCGCCTCCGCCGGAATCGCCTTGGAGGGGTCCAGCCCCGCCTCCGTCGCCCACCGAGTCGCCCATGCCTTGACCTCAGCACGAGGCAGGTACGCCGCGACCAGCCCCGCCAGCCGCGCCGCCGGTGCCGCCCCCGCCGCGCCCTTCGCGCGATCAGGGTGGCCCTCAAGCTGCGCCAGCATCAGCCGCGCAGACTCAAACCGCGCACTCTCAAGCTCCACCTGCGCGAGCCGAAGCGCCCCCTCAAACCCGCTCGTGGTCAGCAGCCGTGACTGCTCGAGTTCCGCCAGCCGCCCCTCATCCAGCAGCTTCCGGGCCGCGGGCTCCTGCTCCAGGCGGTACCGCGTCAGCAACTCGGGCTGGGACAGCAGCAGCGCGTGGATGTGCGATCGCACCGGCACGAACAGGTCCAGGCTCTCAGTCTGAACCAGCTGCGAGCCCTCGTTCTCGAGCGTCTTCTGGAGCACCCGCAGGGCCTCGGGCGCGTTCCCCGCCTGATTCAGCTCGCCTACCCGCAGCAGCGCATCCCGCGTGCCCACGCCCTCATCGGGGAAGACGTTCCGGCCACGCTGGGCCAGCGCGGGCGTGGTGACCCCGCCGGCCGTGAGGACCATGAGCAGACCGAGGGCGATGGGGCGGGCTATCGGACGCATCCATCCTCCATACGTACGTTCACGGGCTCAGGGTACATCATCGACTACAAACCCCCACTCAATCATCCATCCCGACCACTAACCACGGCCGCCGGAGCAATCGTTACTCCCGGAATGCCAACGCCTTAACACTCTTTCTCCCGTTCACGCTCCCCAGTTGCACCGCCGATGCCTCATCCTGATGAGCGTGGACGCCGTACCAGTCCCATTCTGGCAACCTCTCAGCGAGGCGTGTACGCCCCGCACCCGTTCTCAGCGCGTCGCCATCCTCCTGTTCGCCACCGTCCTCATGGGCTTGGCGGACCTCTCCATGACCCTCACCTTCATCACCACCGTGGGGATGATCGAGGCCAACCCCATCGCCCGCCTGGTCATGGAGCTCAACAGCCCCGGCTACGTGGTGCTGTGGAAACTCGCCACGATGCTGGTGGGCATCGGGGTGCTGTTCTGGGCCCGCATGCACCGCGGGGCCGAGATCGGGACCTGGATCTGCTTCGCCGCCATGGCCGCCCTGAGCATCCACTGGCTGGCCTTCGCCGGGCAGGTGTCGTCGATGGACTCAGATTACGCGACCCTGGCCGCCGCCGACGACCCGCGCTGGATCAGCATTACTCCCTAACTCTGGCTTGAAGCTGGATTTGAAGCCTCCAAGGCCGGTTGCCCCGCGCGCGGTTACACTCCGTCCCCAATGCAAAATCGCCTTGCCCTCGCCGCGTGTGGATTGATCGTGGGAACCCTGGTGGCTCCTCTGGGCGGCTGCTCGAGCCAACCCGCCCCCGACCTGCGAGTCATCGGCGCCGAGGTCACCGACCGCACCGACGCCGGCCTCGTCGTCCTCTTCACCGTCGAAGCCGAGAACAGCACCGGCGTCGAGGTCCCCCTCCGCGACGTCGAGTACACCGTCTCCCTCCACGGCAAGCCCATCTTCACCGGCACCCGCTCCGCCCAGGCCACCATCCGCCGCTACGGCGTCCAGGACTTCCAACTCCCCGCCGCCATCCCCGCCGCCCAGGCCACCCAGCTTTCCGGCACGGTGCCTTACACCGTGAGCGGGACCGTCACCTACCAGGTCCCCGGCGTGCTCGCCAAGGCGCTGTTCGACATGGACGTCCTGCGGCCGAGCACGGGGTTCGAAGGCAGAGGGGTCGTGGAAGTGAAGCAGGCCTCTGTCCAAGCTCAACCTACACAGTGATCAGTGGATCGTGATCCACTTCGCTGATGATGGTCTGAAGGTCAGGCGCCAACCGCAGCATGGACTCTGCCAGCCGTGGCAAGTACCCCCGCTCCGTGCTCGTGTGATTCCCCAGGATCAGCGCCATCCCCGCGTTCAGAGCCCCCAGCACCTCATGGTGTTTCATCTCCCCCGTCACAAACACCTCGCACCCCTCGTCCCGCGCCAGGCGTGACAAGGACGCCCCCGACCCCGGCACCACGCCGATCCGCGTGACCGGCCGGTCATCGCCCGGCAGCGCATACCGCATCCGCTCGCGCTTCAAAAACCCCTTGAGCCGCTGCGTCAACTCCGCCACCGTGGTCGGCTTATCCAGCACCAGCCGCCGCCCCGCCCCCGCGTTCCGCCGCGGCTGGGGCATCAGCTCGTACACATCAATCGCTGGCTCCTCATACGGGTGGAACCGCCGCAGCAACTCCGTGATCAGCGGCAGCGCGCTCTTCCCGCACACCATCTCCAGCCGCACCTCGTCCACCCGCTCCACATGCCCCGCCTCCCCAACCCGCGGCCGCGCCCCCGGCCCCGCCAGGAACGTCCCCGTCCCCCGCGTCTCAAACGAGCACAACTGGTAATGCCCGATCATCCCCGCCCCGCCGCTCGCCAGCGCGTTGCGGATGTTCTCCACATCCCCCGGCTGCATGAACGTCACGATCTTCACCTGCTGGCTGAGGGGCAGCTTCGCGTGCGGCGTCAGCGCCCGCAGATCCCCCTTGATCCGCCCCGGCTCGCCCCCCGACAGCCCCTCGCACAGCCAATCGGTGATCCCCCCCGGCACCGCGTCGAGCGCCGTGTGCGGCGAGTACACCGCGATCCCCGCCTCAATCGCCCGCAGAACCACCCGCTGCCGCGGCGTCCCGTCCGTCACCCGCGCGAGCGGCTCAAAGATCGGTGGGTGATACGCGATGATCGCCCTGCTCCCCGCCCCGATCGCCTCCGCCAGCACCCGCTCCGTCAGGTCGATCGTCAGCAGCACCGGCCCGGAGAGCTCCCGCTCCCCATCACCAACGAGCAACCCCACCCGATCCCACTCCTCCGCGTACTCGAGAGGAGCGATCTGTCCCATGAGCCGCACAAGGTCGTTGACGCGCATGCCACAGGATACCCGCGAGCGGGGAGTAGTCGCGGGGGCGATGTGTCAGCAGGCCGCACCGCTGAGCACCCGAAAGAACGACTCAATGTCCTGGTCCGTGCCCGTATCCCCGTCGTAGTTAAAATCGGCCGAGTCGCACAACGGGCAGCAGTTGCCGGCGAGGCAGGTGAAGAACGCTTCAATGTCCTGATCGGTGCCAGAGTCGCCGTCGTGGTTGAAGTCCGCCGACCCGCACGGGCTCAACTTGATGACGAAGCTGGTATTGACCGCCAGTCCGCGTGCGCCAAACACGCGTCCATTGGCGGAAACGCTCATCACACGCCGGAGACTGCCGGTTCCAAGGCCGTGCAGCTGGAAGAAATCCTCCGCGAGCATCAGGCCGTGGCCGCGACGCCACACGACCGCCTTCTCCACATCATCCTGAACGACATAGCCGACGGCAGTCGTGCCGTCATCGGTGATGCTGAAGAGTTCGCCGGCGGTCGAGCCCTCGAACGGGAGCGCCTGGAAGCCCTGATCGGCGGTCCACACCATGCACCGTCTCTGGGTTGATAATCCAAGGTGACCGACGATCACGCTTGTGTCAGGTGTGGCGGCATTGGAGGTGTTATTGAGGTCCCCCGGCGCAAGGCCGAGCTGAACTCCAGCCTGCTGCAGGTTCGACCAAAGCATGGTCTGCAAGCCCACATCGGCCGCTCCACTCCCGACGCCTCGTGTTCCGTCCGCATTCAGCCAGTGAAGATAGCTGGTGTAGCAAGGACCAGGATTCGCCAAAACCCCTCCCCCAGTGGGGGTCCACGTAAATGCTTTGGCCCCCGTCGCAGAGGGTGCATAACCACAAAACACGGTCCCGTCCCTGCTCACATTTGAGGCGCGAATGCTCGTGTGCCCCGGGAGCGACATGATCGTGACCCCCGTTGAGGCGTTCCAAGTCCAGGCGCGATAGCCGGCTCCTCCCACCGGGGCGGGTTGAGCGTACCCCACCACGACCCTCCCATCTCCGCTCACGGCGAGGGGCACCGTGCTGCCCATATTGGGCACGAAGATCTCGCTCACGACATCGTTCGTCCAGATGTAGCCGCGAGAAACGTTATAAGTGATGTACGTCCAGCCGACCGCCGTCAGGCCATCAGCGCTGACTTCCTCGATCTCGAAGGGAACAGTCGTGGTGGACTGCGCCGCAGCCGTCCCCGCGAAGGTGAGACACAGCAAGGCGGGAAATCTGCTGCCAAGTCGTTGCATCACGGATAGTAGTGCGGCAGGCGTTCTCAACCCTCCCTGCCCCCTCGGACCGATACACCCCCAGAGGCCGGAGGCCTCGTTACCGCCAGGAGGGCTCGTGGGAATCCGTTGGATCGTGGCCGCGGCAGCAGTGGGGGCCCTCATGGGCTGCCAGTCCGCCACGCCTACCCCGCCACCAACCACGGCCGCGCCGAGCCCCGCGGACACCCTCCCGAACACCTCGCTCGAAGCCCTTGCGCAGCCCTCCGGCCGCCAGCCGCTGAACCTCATGCCCCCCAGCCTCGACGCGCCCCCCGCGACTGACCTCGAACGCGAGGCCGCGCTGGCCGCGGTCAACCTCGAGCGGCTCATCGCCTCGGGCGCGATCAAGAAGGCCGCGCCGCCGCCCCCCGAAGAGTTCCCATTCGAGCCCACGCTCGAGTTCGTTGGACCAGAGGCGGTAGCCGCGGCCCCGCCCCCGCCCCCTCCCGAGCCCATCGACCCAACCGTTGACCTCGCCACCCGCATGGCCCAGCTCCTGCGCGATCCCGCGCCCGGCAAGCAGCGCGTGCCCGACGCCGTCGCGCTCAGCCCCATCGAAGCCCTCGAGCCCGGCATCCTCGCCGACCTTGAATCACCCGAAAACCGCATCGGCTCCAAACTCGCCCCCGAGGACCGTCAGGCCCTCATCACCGCCCGCGACAACATCCTCGCCAACCCCGGCAACGCCAACGACTCGCTCGTCAAGGCCCTCGCAAAGCTCGCCCCACCCGCCAACCTCAAGATCGCCCGGGCCGTGCTCTGCACCCGCGTCAGCGGCTTCGGCCACTACGACCCCTTCCCCTCAACCACGTTCCTCCACTCCCGCCCCATCCGCGCCATCGTCTACGTAGAGATCGAGGGCTTCACCACCCGCCCCGCCCGCGAGGGCGACCCCGTGCAGTCCGGCTCCTCGCTCAGCGAGCTCGTCTCCGTGGACCTCTCCCAGTCCCTCAGCCTCTACCAGGACCCGGGCGGCCTCCTCTCCTGGCACCGCCCCGCCCGCCCCGTCATCGAGACCAGCCGCAACAAACGCCGCGACTTCTACATCATCCAGCAGATCGAGCTACCCTCGGGCCTCAGCATCGGCCGCTACAACCTCAAGGTCACCGTCAAGGACCGCACCAGCGCCAGCGAGGCCGAGACCATCCTCCCCATCACGATCGTCGCCGACCAGAGCGCCCAGCGCTGACCGCCGCACCGGTATCCTGCCGCCCGTGCGCGTCCTGATCCTCTACAACCCCAACTCCGGCAAAGGCCGCGGCCAGCGCGTCGCCGAGTCCGTCCGCGCCATGCTCACCCAGGGCGGCGCTGCCGCCACCCTCTTCGCGACCGCCAAAGAACCTCCCGCCGACTTCCACGCCCGCCTCCGCGCCGCCCTCCCGGGCCACGACCTCCTCGTGGTCGCCGGCGGCGACGGCACCCTCCACAACACGCTCCCCACCGCCATCAACTCCGGCATCCCCATCTACCACCTTGCGATGGGCACCGAAAACCTCTTCGCCCGCCAGTTCGGGATGGACCGCACCCCCGCCACGCTGGACCGCGCCATCAAGGCGTGGAAAACCCTCGACGTCGACGCCGCAACCCTCACGATCAACGACCACCCACCCCACCCCTTCGTCCTCATGTGCAGCATCGGCCCCGACGCCAGCGTGATCCGCCGCCTCGACGCCGCCCGCCGCGGCCCCATCTCCCACCTCTCCTACTTCCGCCCCATCCTCGCCGAGCTCCTCGCCCCCTCCCTCCCCCGCCTCACCATCGACATCGACGGCCACCGCCTCATCACCGATCAGCCCGGCATGGCCATCGTCGCCAACAGCCGCCAATACGCCCTCCGCATCGACCCCGCCCTCAACGCCTCCATGACCGACGGCCTCCTTGACGTCGTCTTCTTCCCCGCCGCCGGCCGCGTCTCTCTCGCCTCCTGGGTCCTCAAGTCCCGCTTCCGCAAGCACCTGGGACATCCGCTCCAGTACCAATCAGGCAGGTCGGTCCGTATCACCGCCGCCGCGATCGGCCCCTGCGCCTACCAGCTCGACGGCGAATGCGGCCGCCACCCCCTCACCAACGCCTGCTCAATGCGTTTTGAAGTCCACCCCCGCGCCCTCAAAGTCCTCACCCCGTAGCCGTACCATCACGCCCATGCCCCCCGACTCCATCTCCGTCGAAGTCCTCGACGCCACCCGCCGCCTCCCCGAGCCCAGCATCACGTGGCTCGCCCAGCACGCCGAGAAGGCCATGCGCCACCTCGGCTGCCGGGGCGAGGTCCGCGTCCGGATCGTCGAGGACGCCGAGATGGCCCAGGCCCACGAGGAGTTCGCCGGCGTTCCCGGCACCACCGACGTCCTCACCTTCGATATGACCGACCCCGACCTGGGGCAACCACCGGCCATAGACCTAGAACACGCCCGCTTGGAATCCACCCCCACTCCGTACGGTATTGATACGGATATCATGGTGTGCCTGGACGAGGCAATCCGCCATTCCGGGGGGAGTACCCCCCGTGACAACCGCGACAATCCCCCCGCAGGAGCCCAGAGGGAACTACTCTTGTACGTAGTCCACGGCATCCTCCACTGCCTCGGGATGGACGATCACGAGGAGCAGGCCTTCGAGGCCATGCACAAAGTGGAGGATCGTGTACTTGCCGCCATCGGGGTCGGGCCTGTGTTCAGGCCACCCGGTGCCGGTTCTGGAGCCTGACGGGTGAACGCACCAGCTTGGATCGGCATCGCAACCCTCGCCCTCGTGGCGGGCGCGGTCCTTTCCACGCTCGTCCAATCCATCCGCGACCTCTCCCGCACCGCCCTCGAAGAGATCGCCACCATCCGCAACCGCCCCATCCGCACCGCGCGGGTCCGGGCCATCCTGGACGACCTCGACGGGCACGCGGCCGCGGTCGCCCTCCCCCGCATCATCTGCAACCTCGTCCTCGTCGTCGCCCTGGTGATGTACGTCGCCCTCATCCGCACTCCCCGCGACTCCGTCGAACTCTCCTCGACCATCAACTGGGTCGACGCGGTGATCGGCATCGGCATCGCCTCCATCCTCCTCTGGGTCTTCGGCGTCGCCATCCCCACCAGCATCGCCAAGCACGCCGGCGAGGGCACCGTCTATTCCTGGTCGATTGTCCTCCGCGCCAGCTACCTCCTCTGCAAGCCCGTCGCGGCCCTCGCACGCGGCATCGACGAGGTCGTCCGCCGCCTCACCGGCCGCACCGCACAGAACGACATGGACGCCATCGAGGAAGAGCTCCTCAACGTCGTCGAAGAAGCCCAGGACGAAGGCGGCATCGATGAGGCCGAGAAGCAGATGATCGAGGGCGTCGTGCAGTTCCGGAACCGCACCGTCGCCCAGGTCATGACCCCCCGCACCGAGATCGAGGCGATGGAGCTGACCAACGACCTGGGCAAGGTCACCGCCCTGGTCCGCAAGGTCGGCCACAGCCGCATCCCCGTCTACGAAGAGAGCATCGACCGCGTCGTTGGCGTCTTCTACGTCAAGGACCTCATGAAGTGGCTCGCCGGCGACGGCCGCACCGCCGGCAAGGCCTTCGACCTCAAGCGCCTGCTCCGCCCCGCCTTCTTCGTCCCTGAGACCAAGACCATCCGCGAGCTCCTCCCCGAGCTCCTCAAGAAGCGCGTCCACATCGCCATGGTCGCCGACGAATACGGCGGCACCGCGGGCCTGGTCACCATGGAGGACATCATCGAAGAGGTCTTCGGTGACATCCAGGACGAGTACGAGCAGGTCGAGGAAGAAGTCCCCGAGGTCAAGGTCGACGCCGCCGCCAAGACCGCCGAGATCGACGCCCGCGCCTACATCGACAACGTCAACGACCAGATGGAGCCCCTCGGCATCGAGCTCCCCGCCAGCGACGAGTATGACACCGTCGGCGGCTTCGTGACCGTCACCCTCGGCCGCATCCCCTCCGCCGGCGAGACCTTCATGCACGATGGTCTTGTCGTCGATGTCCTCGAAGCCCAGCCCACCCGCGTCACCCGCGTGCGCATCCACAAGGCCGAGCCCGTCGAGGATGGCAGCGAGCAGCCCGCCGAGCAGGACGCCCAAGCCCGCTCCTGATCGTCTCGCCCGACTCACGCCGCCAGCATCATCCCCGCCTGCACGAACCGCATCCCGCACTCAAAGTGCCGGTCGCTCTGCTCGATGCACCGCACGACCTCGCCCTCCAGCGCCCGGTCCTCCCACCCCTCCGCCTTGACGTACATCCGCACCAGCGTCCCCGGCCGCAGGCCCGTCTTCGTAATGAACCCCAGCCCCGAGCGTGAGATGCTGTGCGCTGTCGCGTTGAACCCGGGCAGCGCCACGATCTTCCCGTTCTCGACAATCAGCACGTGCAGCTTCGCCTGGCAGTGGAACGTCGCACGCGCATGCCGCCGCAGTTCCGCCCCGCGCTTCGCGACCGCCGCCACGACCGCGGGCGTCACCAGCCGCGACCAGGCCGCGACCACCTCCGCGTCGTACTTGGTCCCCGCCTCCTTCTCGATCAAGTCCATCGCCGCCCGCACGCCCATGGTGTGCGTCTTGAACGGCCGGAACGCCGTCATCGCATCAAACGAATCGACGACCGCGCAGATGCGGCTGAAGAGGTGAATCCCCTCCGCCCTGATCCCATGCGGGTACCCCGTCCCGTCCATCCGCTCATGGTGCTCGAGCGCGACCCGCAGCACTCGCTCGTCGATCGCGTCGAACTTCTTGAGGTAGTCGTACCCCGCCTGCGGGTGCGCCCGGATCGACTGCCACTCCTCGTCGCTCAGCTTCCCCGACTTGTTGAGCACATCCTCCGGCACGCCCACCTTGCCCATGTCATGCACCAGCCCCGCCTGGCAGATCAGGTTGAGCTCCTTGGGATCCGTGATCCCCAGCTCCACCGCCAGCGGCACCATCCACGTGCCCACGTTCACCATGTGCGTCGCGGTGTAGAAGTCATGGTGCGACGCCGCGAACAGGTGATCGAACGCGCCCGGGTTCTGCAACACCAGCGTCGTCACGCCCCGCGAGACCTCCTCCAGCCGCGGCGAGTTCGCCAGCGTCTCGGGGTCCGCCAGCAGCTCGTTCATCAGCTCCACGCTCGTCTCATAGATCACCGACGCGGCCTGCGGCGCATCCCCGCTCACCGCCACCTCGTCCAGCCGCGACGACAGCTGCCGCCGGAACCGCGACTGGTCCGTGATCCTCAAGTAGATAAACCGGACGTTGTGCTCCAGCAGCCGCACGCGGTGCGCATCGGTGAACACCAGGTCCGACCCGCAGTACAGCCGATAACCCTCGATCGCCGGCCCCGTCCCAAGATTCAGCGTCTCGGGCCGCAGCCGGATGTACGCGTTCAGCCCGCGCAGCGACTCCATCGGCAGCCGCTCGAGCGCCACCGGGACGAACCCCGCGCGCGAGGACGTTCCGGCGGCTTTGTCAGAGAGGTGTGGCATGGAGCCCGGGGCTCCCCGGTCACTTTCCTTCGGCCGTGTTCCACCCGCCCTTGAGCACGGGCCGCAACCCCCGCCCCTACACACGGAACTTTCGTGCCGCGGCCCGGTCCCTCGCGCTCATGCCGCACCGCCGACATTTCGATGACACTCCCTGTGAGCGCGCCCAAGTCATCCAAGTCCGCCAAGTCACGAGCAACCAAGGACGCTGATCGCCCGCGCTCCGAACGCGCCCCCCGCGTCGCCTTCGACCAGCGTGTGTGCATCAAGATCGAGCACCCCGGCTCGTCTGTCGTCTCGTTCGAGGTCCAGGCCCGTGACCTCTCCTGCACCGGCCTCCGCGTGCAGCACGTCAACTTCATCTACCCCAACTCACCGGCCACGATCTCATTCATGCGCGGCAAGCGTGTCCTCGTCACCGCCCACGGCCACGTCGTCCGCTGCGACTACGTCGGCAACAGCCGCCATGACGTCGGCATCATGTTCGAGACCCCGCTCGCTTCCAGTGATCTGGTGCTGCTCACGCCCAGCAATCCCTGACCGCCACCCGCGCCCTCAGGCCCGGAAGCGCCGCACGCACAGCGTGTTGTTCTGCCCGCCAAAGCCGAAGCTGTTCGACAGGCACGCATCGACCCCGCCCATGGGCCGCAGGTCCCGCGCCGCGTTGGGCACATAGTCCAGGTCACACTCCGGGTCCGGCGAGTTCAGGTTCATCGTCGGCGGCACCCAGCCCGTCTCGATCGCCTTGACGCACGTCATCAGTTCCACCGCGCCCGCCGCCTGGATCAGGTGCCCCAGCATGCTCTTCACGCTGCTGAAGGGAACCTGCTTCGCGAGGTTCCCGAAGACACCCTTCACCGCGACCGTCTCGATCCGGTCGTTCTCCTGCGTTCCCGTGCCGTGCGCCGAGATGTAATGCACCCGCGGCCGGCCATCCGCCCCCGGCTCGCGCGGATCAATCCCCGCCTGCCGGCACGCCTGGCTCATCGCCGAGATCGCGCCCTTGCCATCGGGCTGGATGTCCGTAATCCGGAACGAGTCCGCCGATGAGCCAAAGCCCGCGACCTCCGCGAGCGGCGTTGCACCCCGAGCCTTCGCACTCTCCAGAGACTCCAGCACCACCACGCCCGCGCCCTCGCCCATCACAAACCCATCGCGCGAGCTGTCAAACGGCCGCGACGCGTGCTGCGGATCATCGCGCCGCGTGGACATCGCCGTGAGCCGAATGAACCCCGTCATCCCCAGTGGGTGGATCATCGAGTGGCTGCCGCCCGCGAACATGAGGTCCGTGTCGCCCCGGCGGATCATCTCGAACGCCTCGCCCACGGCCTGCGTGCTCGCGGCACACGCCGTCATGCAGTTCATCGCCGGGCCCTTGCACCCGAACTCGCGGGCCATGTGCGTCAAAACCTGATTGGGCTCCTGCGCCAGCTCGCGCGATCCGCTCAGCCGCTTGAGGGCCGCGTTCTGCCACGCGAGGTCATTGACGCCCTTCTTGGCCGCGTCCCACCCCGCGATGTTCGAGTACGCGAAGTTCTCAAAGTCCATGGGCCCCTCGCCGGCGCCCATGTAGATCCCCATCCGCGTCGCGTCGAAGCTGCCCGCCTTGAGCCCCGCCTGCTTCCACGCCATCGCCGCCGCCGCCAGCGCGAACTGCGAGTTCAGCCCCGCGTTCGCGTGCCGCCCCGTGTTCTCGAGGTAGCGGTCCAGCGCGAAACCCTTCACCTCCGCGGCGAAGTTGGTCGCAAATGTGGACGCGTCATACCGCGTCACCGGCCCCACGGCACACTCGCCCCGCAGCAACCGCTGCCAAACTTCATCGAGCCCCACGCCCAGCGGAGTCACCCACCCCATCCCCGTGATGACAACCCGCCGCTGGCTCATGAAGATCCCCAAGTGAGAGGGCAAAGTGAAAGGGTGCCATGCTCACCGCTTTGGGTGAGCATGGCCTACCGAGGCGCCAGGCAATCCCCGCACGCCCCGTCGCACACTTTAGGTCGCGAAACGCCAGAGTCCGGGAGGCGACTCATCCCCCTCCGACTCCGGTTTCCCACTTCCGGTTTCCGGTTTCCTCAGTGCCCGTCGAAGTCGTGGACCTGCGTCGCCCCCGGTTCGTGGTCCGCTTCCCCATCCTGGTGGCCCGTGATGCCGCGGTCCGCGTTGATCTTCTCGATGTTGAGCACCCGCACCAGCCCGTCCGTCACCCGCTTCTCCGCGAAGTTGATGATGAGCCCCAGGTCCAGGTTCGCGGCCTTCAGCTGCGCCCGCAGCTGCATGCGGTCGGCGGTATCCATCGCCCGCGCCTCCGCCACCACCGTGACCAGGAACAGATCATCGACGAACAGGCACGCCGTGACCTCGCCCACGCGCTGGCCGCGGTACATCACGTTCAAGCGATGATTGTGCTTGAAGGTCATGCCCAGGCCCTGAAGCTCGATCTTGAGAGCCTCGACGTACACGTCAACCGAGTACCCCGGGCCCATCGCGCGGTGAACTTCGATCGACCCGCCGATCACCTTGCGAGATGCCTCGGTCAGCTTGGGATCCAGCTCCGACAGCGGAAAGCCCCGCTTGTCGCCGCTGTGCCCGTTGTGGCCCCCATGCCCACCATGGCCGGATGAGTTCCGGTTGTCCGGACCACCATACCCGCGGCCACGCCCGCGCCCCCCGCGGTTGTTGTTCCGTCCATCATTGTTGTAATCGCTGTTCACGTGGAAAACTCCGTTGCAAACTGTCCTCAAGACTCCGAACCCTGTTTCACACTTTGATTCGTTACGACACCGACCTCAAGACAATGGCCGCGTTCTGCCCACCCTGCGCGCTGGAGCACACCAGCACCGCCCCCAGTTTCGCAGGGACCGATGCTTGTGATCCCACCGCCCCGCCGGTCAGCCCTTGACCAGCGCCCCGCGGCAGCTTCTGCTCCTTGAGGCACAGCGCGCCCACCGCCGCGAGCAACGAGCCGTTCCCCGCCGCACAATCGCCCACCGACGGTGTCACCGTGATCAGCGGGAGGCTGTCCAGTCGAGAACCAAAGACACTCCGCAGCGCCCCCGCCTCGCCCGCATCAACCCCCGGAATACCACACCCTTGCGGGATCACCGCGTCAATGTCCTCGGCCTTCAGCCCCGCATCCCGCAACGCCCCGCGGATCGCGAGCTCCAAACCCTCGTTGTGCTCAGCCGTCTCGGACACCGACTGCGCGGCCCCGAAGCCCGCAACCTCCGCATACACCTTCGCGCCGCGCTTGCCCGCGCTCGCCGCCTCTTCCAACACCAGCAGAGCCCCCGCCTCGCCGGGGATTGTTCCCTCGGACTCTTCGTCGTACGCCCGCAGATCCGCGTGCCCGTCGGTGGGCCGCAGCCGGTTCCACAGCGTCATCCGCGCCATCCCCATCAGGTTCAGTTTCGACTCCGCCCCGCCCGACAGGCACAGGTCCGCCCCGCCCCGCTCGATCACACGGCAGCTCTCCCCGATCGACAGCAGCCCGCTCGCCTCCGCGCACGTGATCGTGTTGCTCGGACCCTCCGTCCCGTGGATGATGGAGACGTGGCACGCCAGCATGTTCGGCAAGTACTTGAGCATCCACAGCGGCTGGAGGTTCTCCATCCCGCCCCCGCCCTGCGGCGCCACCGTGCCCCAGCGCTTCAGGGTCAGCCCGTTCGTGGCCTGCATCAGCTCCGGAGACGCGTCCGGCTCGCGGGCCGTGGCCATCGCGCCCGAAATTTCCAGCGTGTCCGAGCAGATCAGCCCCGCCCCCACATGGCACCCCACCCGCTCTGGCGGATACGACAGCACCTTGGTCGGGTCGGCCTCCATGGTCGCTTTGGTGACCAGCCCAGCGTCGTCCACCGCCAGCTTGGCCGCGCCCACCGCGAGCTCCGTATCCCGCACCATCACCTTGACCGCCTTGCGGTAACTCTTGGGGACATAGTCCTTTGCGGAAAAGTCCTTCACCTCGGCCGCCAGCTTGCAGGGGAACCCCGAAGCGTCAAAGCGGGTGATGGGCCCGATCCCGGTGCGACCGGCGCAAAGCCCGTCCCACAAAGCGGATACACCCACTCCAAGCCCCGTGACGGCACCGATCCCAGTGATGAAGACTCGTTTGTGCATAGAAGGAAAGTCTAGTGGACCCGTGCGGTTGGTCTATGTAGCGGCCGGTATAGGTAGAAGCGTGAAAACCTCTGAAGTTCCGACACCCCCCTGGAGCCCTTTATGCGGAATCACCTGAACGGTGGACACCGCCATCCCCCCTTCTACCGGCGGCTCTCGCTCTGGGTGGCACTTTTTTTCCTGATTCTCCCAACTTCTGTTCGCGCTCAACCAGAAGACCGCCCCGACCCCGAGCGCGAACCCGCCGCCGAGGCGGCCATCATTCCCGGAACCCGCGCCGGCAATCAGCTCATGTGGGTCCTCAAGGTCGTGAACGGACAGGACTTAGGTGACCTCTCCGACCACTTCACCGACCGCTTCGTCACCACCAAAGGCGATGAAACCCGCGAGCTCCTGCAAGGCCTCAGACAAGAAGTCTTCCAAGGCGGCAAAGTCGTTATTAACAAAATTTTAGACAGCCGCGAGGAGGACATCTCCGCCGAGATCACCGCCAAGGACTCGTGGCGGTACCTCCACGTCTTCGTGATGATCGACGAAAAGACCGGCAAGATCGCCGCCCTCCGCTTCGCCCCCGCCGGCGGCGTCGGGCGCAACGTCGGCAACTGGAAGCAGTTCGAGGGCGCCCTGGGCCGCATGCCCGCCGGCGTCTCCTTCGGCGCCTACGAGCTCGTCGCCCGCGACCCCGAGGACCCCGCCAGCCCCCTCTTCATGCGCGTGGTCTCCGAGATCGAGGCCGACCGCCGCCTCAACATCGGCCCCACCGCCTACCTCTACACCCTCGGCGCCCTGGCCGAGGAAGTCGCCAAGGGCACCACCACCTGGGAGACCAAGGTCACCCTCAAGGACGACTGGAAGAGCCTGCCCCCGGGAGACTTGCGCGATCAGCAGGGCGAGTTCACCCTGGCCGAGCTCGCTCGCCACGTCATGGATGAGAGCGACAACACCGCGGCCGACCACCTCCTGCACACGGTCGGGCGCGACAAGGTCGAGGCGTACATGGCGACCCTCAACCTCGCCCACGAGCGATCCCAGCCCTTCCTGACCAGCCGCGAGGAGTTCGCCCTCAAGCTCAGCAACGACAAGGACTTGCTCGCCCGCTACGCCATCGCCGAGCCCCCCGCCCGCCTCGCCATGCTCCCGGACCTCCAGAAGCGCACCCCCGACCCCGTCGCCCTCGAAGCCTGGAACGACCCCATCGAGGTCGAACGCATCGGCTGGTTCGCCAGCGCCTCGGAGTGCTGCCGCGTCATGTTCGACCTCCACCGCCTCACCCAGAAGGACGGCATGGAGCCCCTCGAGAAAGCCCTCCGCGCCAACCGCGGCCTCAAGATCAGCAAGGACACCTGGCCCCGCGCCTGGTACAAGGGCGGCAGCGAGCCCGGCGTCCTCAATATGACCTGGTTCATGGAACGCGACGACGGCCGCCTCTTCGTCATGTCCGTCGGCTGGAACAACACCAAGACCGTCCTCCAGGAAGCCCGCCTCCTCGACATGGCCGTCGCCGGCTTCCGCCTCCTCGCCGAGGAAGGCCGCCCCAAAGCCCCCGCCCCGCCCGCACCCAAACCCAAGGCCGACCCCGACGCGGCGAACTGATTTAACCCGCCCCATGAACCCCCCACGAACCCGCCCGAGCTTTGATCGGATCCGACCCGCCCGGCCGATATCGACCCCGTGATCCGTACGCCCCAGTCGCAGCGCGCGCCCTCCCTCGTTGACCCGGGGTGGCTGTTCCTGATCGCCGGCGTCGCCCTGCTCGCCGCGACGGTCCTCATCCCCGCCGCCGACGACCTCGCCGCGACCAAGTTCCAGCGCGAGCGCGCCCTCGCGATCGAGGCCCACCGCATCCAGCGCCTGGACCGCTACGAGGAATACCTCGCCGCGCTCGACAACAAGGACCCCTCCCTGGTCCTCTCCCTCGCCGCCAGCCAGCTCAACGAAATCCCCGAGGACCGCGCCCCCATCCCCGGCCAGCGCGGCGCGCTCGGCGCCATGGCCGACGCGTCCGTCTTCCCAAGCCTCGAGCCCCCGCCCCTGCGCCTCCCCGAGCTCGTCAAGAGCGAGTCCATCCTCGACCGCTGGACCAACAACGACAGGACCCGCCTCTGGCTCATCGTCGCCGGGGCCGCGTGCGTCCTCGTTGGCCTGCTCCCCTCCAGCGGCGGCTGGGGCCACCACGCCCGCAAGCACCCCTACCTCGAATAGCCACTACCCTTCCGCGTGGCCGCCACCTTCCCACGCTCCCGCCGCCTCACCCACGACCTCGAATACGCGGCCGTCTACGGCGCCCGGGTCAAGCGCACCCTCGGCCCCCTCACCGCTTTCGCCCTCCCCAACTCCCTGCCCCACTGGCGCTTGGGCCTCTCCATCCGCAAGTTCCGCCTCGCCACCACCCGCAACCGCCTCAAGCGCCACCTCCGCGAGGCCTTCCGCGCGATCCAGGCCGACCTCCCGCTCACCGCTTCCCACGGCTACGACCTCGTCATCACCAGCCGCGACCACGACGAGCTCACCCTCGCCCACTACACCCAGCTCCTGACCGACCTCACCGCCAACCTCCACCGCGAATGGCAGCGGAGGTCGTCGTCATGACCGAACCCCGCCTCCCCCGCGCCAGCTGGCTCTCCCTCCCCTTCGAGCTCCTCATCCGCCTGTACCAGGTCACCCTCTCGCCCTTCATCGGCGGCCAGTGCCGCTTCTACCCCACCTGCTCCCACTACGGCCTGGACGCCTACCGCGCCCACGGCGTCCTCCGCGGCACCCTCCTCACCGCCCGCCGCGTCCTCCGCTGCCACCCTTTCACACGCGGGGGTTACGATCCAGTGCCCCCCGCATCGCGCGATTGACACGAATTCCGCCGACAACCCGCGCAGAACGTGATAAGGTTGGCATCTGCTAACGCCTCTTGCGTTCCGCGAAGCCCCATGGACTGCTCATGAGCCGACTGCCCGCCGAAAAACGCCGCGAACAGCTCCTCGACTGCGCGGCCGATCTCTTCGCCAAGAGCGGCTACGCCCGCGCCACCACCGCCGAGCTCGCCAAGGCCGCGGGCGTCACCGAGCCCATCATCTACCGCCACTTCAACAGCAAGCGCGACCTCTTCATCGCCCTGGTCGAGCGCACCGCCAAGGCCACCCTCGCGCACTGGGAACAGCAGATCGCCGAGACGACCGACCCCGCCGAGCGCCTCCGCCGCCTCATCGGCGACAACCCCATGGTGAGCCAGGAGGGCGCCGCGCCGTACCGCGTGCTCCTCCAGGCCATCACCGAAGTCGCCGACCCCGAGATCAGCAAGGCCGTGGCGAACCACTTCAAGAACCTCCACGCCTTCCTCGCCCGCGAGATCAAACGCGCCCAGGACGAGCGCAAGGTCATGAAGGTCTTCTCCGCCGAGCTCATCGCCTGGACCATGATCCACGTCGGCCTGGGCTACGGCGTCCTCGTCGCCCTCGGCGTCCCCGGCCAGGGCGAAGACTCCAAGGGCGACCACGTCCAGACCATGCTGGAAAGGCTCATCGTCGGACGCCACGAGGACTGAGGGGGTGGCGGCGAGCATCAGGGTTACAGCGAAGGTGGCGGTCAGCGGCTGGCGCACCGAAGGCGGGCCTTTGCGTCGTTCACTGGGCGCTGGTATAAACCGGTCCCAGGAGCCAGCTAATGTCTACCACGCTTGCAGCGATGGCACGGCCACGGAAGAGGTTTTTTATCGAGATGTTCACACGGGACATTTCGCTCAATGATTGCATTCTTGATCTCGTTGACAACGCAGTGGATGGGTTTGTTCGCCAGCGGGGAGTGGATCTGACCGACCCTATCGCCGCCGTGGGGTCGGGAATCGAGCCGGCGAGAATCTCTATCAAGCTCGATGCGGACGAAATTGCCATCAGCGATAACTGCGGGGGAATTCCTCTCGAACTGGCGCTGAAGGAAGTGTTCAATTTTGGCCACGGTGAGTCGCATGACAATACGGGTCAACTCGGAGCATACGGCATCGGCCTGAAGCGCGCGATTTTCAAGATTGGCAAGCTGTTTGAGATGACCTCGCGAACTCGGAAGGATGGCTTCCGAGTCACCGTCAATCTCGACGACTGGGCGAAGAACGATCAAACGTTGGAAGACTGGTCGTTTCCACTGACGCCAATCGCTGGCGCCGCGAGCGACGATCAAACGGGCACCAGCATTATCGTGCGTGGTTTACACCCAGACATCAAAACTCTACTGGGGACAAGTGCGTTTCGGAACACGTTGACGCTGTCCATCTCGCGCACCTACGCCCTGTTTTTGGATCACTTTGTCAAACTCGATATCGATTCGACCCCGGTGACGGCTACGCAAATCCCCGTCGCAAGCGAGACCGAGTTTACGCCCTCACGCGAAAGCTGGGACGAGAACGGAGTTTCGGTCACGCTCATGGCTACGTTGATGCCGCGCACGTCCGACACCTCGTGGCAGTCCGAATCAGCAGGTTGGTATGTGATCTGCAACGGCAGAGCCGTGCTCTCTGCTGATCGCACGGACATCACGGGCTGGAATACCCCGGGACTGATGCCGATTTTCCACAGCAGCAAGCATCGCGGATTTGTTGGCCTAGCCATCTTCGCATCCAAGGATCCCCTGCTCCTCCCCTGGACGACGACCAAGCGAGGACTCAATCGCGAATCGACTGTTTTCCTTCGAGCACGAGAGCGGATGGGGAAGGTCGCGAGTCCCATCCTCGCATTGTTCAACAAGGTGTACTCCTCCGACGAAACGAAGGAAGTCCCGGACATGGATCGGATCGCACAGGGCGATGTGTCCACGCTGATCGCGAGAGGGTCGCCAAACGTCAACTTCGCGCCTTCTGCCACAGTCCGCATCAAATCGACCACGCATGTTCAATACGATGCCGAGAATGCCGACCTCGTACTTATCCGGAAGCGCCTGCGAAACCCGGGGATGGCAGCTTCGCAGATTGGCATCCACACACTGGGCTACTTCCTCAAACAGGAGGGGCTCAAGCGATGACCACTGGTGCGAGTTCCACAAAGGTTCAGTACGACTTACGTGCCGCCAAACAGGTCGAAAGGCGAATGCTGATCGACGCCTTTCAGATTTTGGCCGTCGGCGGCTTCCCGATTCGCGATTACGAGTACTGTGGAATGGGTGCAATTTACTTTGTCGATTTCGCCATGCTCCATCGGCATCTTGGCATGGAACACTTATTTAGCGCCGAGGAAGACAAAGGCAGTTATAAGCGAGCGGCGTTCAACTGCCCTTATTCGAGCGTTAAAGTTGAAAACGTCACGATTGGTGATCTGGTGAAGCGCCGCCCGACAGGGAAAGATCGGATCGTCTGGCTGGATTTCGATCAAGTAATGGGGGCGGCTCATCTCGAAGACATCCGGCAGACAACGTCGCTGCTCTCCCCAGGATCAATACTGCTGGTCACGCTCGATGCCGAATGGCCCGAGTCGGCGGAGTCCGTAGTTGGGGTCAAGGAGTATTACCAGAGCGTGGCCGACACATTTGCCGCCAGTCTGCCAGTCGACTGGTATCACCGCTCAGAGGTCCACCGTGCATGTGCTTCGATCATCTTGCAAACGGTTGAGTCGGGTCTGAACGGGTCTGGACTCCATTTCGAGCGTCTTTTCTACTTCACCTATGCGGATGGCCACTTGATGGTTTCGGTGGGCGGCATGATTTGCGACGACGACTGCCGGAAGCGTCTTCGGCTGACAGGAATTCACCGGTCCCCGTACGTCCGGACGGATTGGCAGGCGGCGCCGTGCCACATCGAAGTTCCAAAACTCACCAGAAAAGAGCGGATGTATTTGGACGGACACATGCCCGCCGGCGAGTCGTTCAGGCCTGAGCCCTTCGATTTGCCGGAACAAGACCTTCGGCACTACAAAGAGATTTACCGTTTTATGCCCTCCTACGGCGAACTCTACCTGTAAGGCTCATCCCACTCGTACTTCGGCGGACCGACGCGGCGTTCCTCATCGACGAAACCTCCGCTGATGCAAAAGGGCTCAGCCGCCCCTCTTGCGACTCCCTGCTGAAGGCACGGGGGGGTGGGGTGTGGGGGCGTTGGGGGGGCCAGCAGAACTGTTTGTGTGGCCAGACAAACTCTCTGTATGGCCAGACGAAGAGTTTGTATGGCCTGTTGAACTCTCTGTATGGCCAGACAAACTCTCTGTATGGCCCCACGAAGAGTTTGTGTGGCCAGACAAACTCTCTGTATGGCCAGACAAAGAGTTTGTATGGCCATACAAAGAGTTTGTATGGCCCATATTGGACCTTGTGGGGCGCAGGAAGTGCCGGTTTGGCGGGGTGGTGGACGGGGTGGGGGCCCGCGGCGATCGGTCTAAGTGATTGGGGCTGCGGCGGTTGCGGTATTGGAGACGGGGTTGGTCGCTCGCCGGGGCGTGCACCGCCGGTCTCGCGTTGAGTGGTGTCCAACGGAACCCACCCCAACCCCTCCCTCAGGGAGGGGCTTTCGGACCGCCTGCGCGATGTGGCGCGATTTTTCCGTGTGTGACTTCAGTGACCCCCTGGACTCGCCGAAACCACTGCTGGAGCAGAGCAGTTGGGACGGTTCCTTTCCCCTTGTGGGGACCCACGCAGATCCCCGCCGGTCAGTTGGCCGAGCGGAGCGCGGGAATGAGGGGCCGGCCGGGGCGGGTGTCCGCCGCGGTGTCGGTGACAGGGGGCGGGCCACGGAAGTGTCCGCCCACTCAAGAAAGGACTCTCTATGAACAATCCATTTCTGCCTCGCAACGTCCAGGACCTGCTCGAAGTCGCCGGCACCGCGCTGCCCGTGTGGACGGCCAACGCTGCTGGCGTGGGGTTGACCCCCCTGCAGTGCACCGAGATGGCGGACGCGGAGGAAGCAACGCAGGCGAAGCGCAGCGACGCGCTGGCGCTGCGGAGCGCCAGCAAGGCGGCCACGTCTCAGATGAATGAGGCCGCGGGCGAGCTGCGCACGCTGATGCAGCAGGCCATCGACCGCATCCGCGTCTTCGCCCTCAGCAGCGCCGACCCCAAGGCGGTCTTCGATTTGGCGCAGATCCCCGCACCCGCCGAACCCTCGCCGCTGCCCCCACCCGAGGCCCCGACGATGACGACCGCCGATCCCAACGCCGACGGCACCGCCACGATCTCGTGGAAGGGCTCGCAGCAGGGCGGGGCGTTCTTCACGATCTGGCGGAAGGTGGGCGACGCGGGCGCCTGGACGCAGATCGGCGCGGTGGCGGCCAAGAAGTTCACCGACTTCGCCGTGCCCAACCCCGGCGTCACCGAGGGCGCGACGCTCTTCTACGGCGTTCGCTGCCAGCGCAACGTCGAGGTGAGCGCCATGAGCGTGCCCGCCACCATCACCTACGGCACCGGCCCGGGCTTCACGGCCTTTGGCAGCGAGTTCAGCGCCCAGGCGGGCAAGCTCGCGGCGTAAGCGCCGGACCTCTCCATCAACAACCCTGCAACATCGGTGACGCCCCGTGCCAGTTTGGACGGGGCGTTGCCGTTTTGGGGGCGAGGGGGGGAGGCGCGTGCGGCGGGTATGCTGCCGGGGTGCTGTGGCGTGTGATGATTGCGGACGATCGCGGGGCGCGGGTGGGCGTGTTCGATATGAACAGGTTCAAGCGCGGGGAGTTTGCGGGGGTGGTGCGGGACTATGAGGAGGCGGTCAAAGGGGCGAAGTGGAGTTGGCAGATGAAGGTGGCGGCGGTGGCAACGGCGCTCATGCCGGGAGTGGGGGCCGTGGCCGCGGACCTGCTCCTGCCGCGGAGCGTGGCACCGCGGTGGGTGCGGGTGCCGGTGCAGGTGGCGGCGATGGGGATCGCGATGGCCGTGTGGGTGCACTTCCACCGGCGCGGGATGGCGGGGGTGGCGCGGCGGGTGATGCTGAGGCACGGGCGGTGCGCGGGCTGCGGGTATGTGCTCACGGGGACGCCGCGCGGGGAGGATGGGTGCACCGTGTGCCCGGAGTGCGGGGCGGCGTGGCGGATGGATGAGGATGAGTCGGCTTAGCGCTTTTGTTTAGCGCTTCTCGCCCACCGCGCCATCCTCAATACCTTCCACCCCCTCCACCGGCCCGTCGTACTTCTTGAAATCATCCACGTCCTTCGGCGTCGGGTCCGCCGCGTCCCACGCGGCCCGGTACAGGGCGCCGAGCATCGATGCGCCGTGCGCCAGCCGTGTCTCGATGAACTTCTTGCCGGGGGCCTTCTGGAGATCGCCGGACTTTTGCAGCACGTAGAGGGGCTCGACCTCCTGGAAGGACTGGTCGAGGTAGGTGAGCACGTCCTCCCACGGGGCGCGGGCCTCGACGGCGCGCTTGGCGTCCACCAGCGGGCGGACGTCCGACGCCTTGAGCTGGTGCAGGGACAGGACCTTGCCGTCGATGTAGGAGTGGAAGCCGCGGTCAGTGGTATAGGCGTTGGGGTTGTTGCCGACCCAGCCGTGATGGTGCTTGGTCATGTGCAGGGGCTGCGCGGCGTCCCCGACATAATGCGAGAGCACGCCCATGTTGTAGATCGCGTTCTCCTTCGCGAGGGCGAGCTGATGGGCACGGCGCGGATCGTTCAGCTTCTCGAGCACGCGGACCACGAGGAACGCGGAGTGGACTTTGGCGTACTGCTCGGTGATGGCGTAGGGGAGGAACCCGGGGAGCTCGTCGGTCTTGGCCGTGTCGCGGGCGGGGTTGACGGGGCGGCCCTTGAAGTTGGGGCCGGCCTTCTCCTTCGCGAGCACCATCGCCCGGACGAACTCGTACCGGAGCGTGGGCAGGGTTTTGAGCGAGAGGCCATAGGGCGCGAGGTCCTCGACGTCGAGGTAGTGCTCGGGGTTGTTGAGGTGGGTGAGCTGGTTGATCTTGGTGGAGCGCCAGCGGTCAGGGACCACTGCCCCATCCGAGATCTTCTTGATGGCGTCGGGCGCGGTGAGCCAGGCGGGGGCCGCGGGGCCCATGGACTCCAGGGCGCAGGTGGTGATGAGCCGGTGGCCGTAGGCGTCCCACGCCAGGGTGGGCAGGGCGAAGAGGGAGGTGAAGAACGCGGCGAGGAGGAGCTTGGCAGTACGGGGGGCGGTGAGCATGCCCAAGTGTAGAAGTGCACCCGGGTGGACCAGTTGAGGTACAACATGCCGATGGGACAAGAAAAGGCGAAGAAGTCGGGCTTCCGCCCGGTCCGGCGACTGGGGGTTCTGGCGCTCGTAACCTACGCCGTGTGGCTCGGCGCCTGCGCAACGCTCGAAACCAGGCTGGTGTACCCCCGCGACCAGACGGGGCCGGTGACGCGCGACTCGCTGATCCCGCCCGATGTCGAGCAGGTGTGGATCGACACCGACGCCGGCGAGCAGGTTGAGGCGTGGTTCGTGGCGAGCAAGTCCGTGCGGCCAATGCCCGCCGTGGTCTTCTTCCACGGCAACGCCGAGCTCATCGACCATAACTACCCGATGGCGGAGGAGTACCGCCTGCGCGGCTTCAGCACGCTGCTGGTGGAGTACCGCGGCTACGGCCGCAGCGGCGGTACGCCCTCGCAGAAGGCGATCGTCGCCGACAGCATCAAGTTTGTGGACTGGCTGAAGCAGAAGGAGGGCGTGGACCCTGCGCGGATTTTCCTGCACGGACGCTCGCTGGGCACGGGCGTCGCCGCGCAGGTCGCCGCCGCGCGCCCGCCCGCGGCGTTGATCCTGGAATCACCCTTCACCAGCGTCGCGTCCTTCGCCACGCGCATGGGTGTGCCCGGGTTCCTGCTGCGGAACCAGTACCGCACCGACAAGGTGCTGCCCGGCATCGAGTGCCCGATCCTGATCCTCCACAGCCGCGGCGACGAGATCGTTGCCTTCAGCCACGGCGAGAAGCTCAAAGCCCTCGTGCCCAAAGCGCGGCTGGTGGAACTGACCGGCGGGCACAACGACCCACTGGCCGAGCAGGAGGCGTACTGGAAGTCGATCGAAGAGCTCCTTAGGCCCCTGCAATGAGCCGGGGCTACCTTCGGTGATGCGGTTCGTGTTCCTCGGCACCGGCACCTCCTCCGGCATCCCAGCCATCGGGTGCGAGTGCGCGACGTGTACCAGCACCGACCCCAGGGACAACCGCCTGCGGACGAGCGCCGCCGTGCAGTTCACCGACGCCATAGGCCAGGACCGGACCGTGCTCCTGGACTGCGGCCCCGACCTGCGCCAGCAGGCCCTGCGCTTCGGCCTCAAGCGCTGCGACGCGATCCTGTTCACCCACAACCACGTCGACCACGTGTTCGGAGTGGACGAGACGCGCCGGTTCAATGTGCTCCAGCACGGCCCCATCGACGTCTACGCCGAGCCCTCCACCATGGAGTCCCTCCAGCGTGTGTACCGTCACATCTTCGAGTCGCACAAGAACGTGAACGACTCGTTCGTGGCGACGCTGATCGCGCACCGGATCGAGGAGGCGCAGGTGAGGCTCGGCGTCCCGATCGAGCTGTTCGGCTGGCGCTTCACGCCCATCCGGCTGCTCCACGGCAAGCTGCCGGTTCTGGGCTACCGGATCGACGCGCCCGCGGGCACGGAGTCGGGCGTGTTCCCGCTCGCGTACTGCACGGACGTGTCCGGCATCCCGCCCGAGAGCTGGGCGCGGCTGGCGGGCGTCAAGACGCTGGTGATCGACGCGCTGCGCCACCGCCACCACCCCACGCACTTCACCGTCGGTCAGGCGGTGGGCGTGGCGCACCGCGTGGAGGCCGCGCAGACGTGGTTCATCCACATGACCCACGACCTCAAGCACGCGGAGACGGATGCGGAGCTGCCGGAGGGCATGGGCTTGGCTTGGGATGGGCTGGTGCTGGAGTAGCTCAGGACCACAGCGACGCGAGGTCGGCGGCGGTTTTGCCGGTGATACGGACGGTTTTCTCGGGCGAGGTGTGGCCGTGGATGACTTCGACGTCGCGGTCCGGGACACCGAGTGCGTGGGCGAGGAGCGCGCAGACGGACTTATTGGCCTTGCCCGCTTCGGGTGGGGCGCTGACCTTGATTTTCAGGCGGTCGCCCAACGGTCCCACAATCTGGTCACGCCGGCTGCCTGGAACAACCTTGAGAGCGATTCGGACGGCCGTTACCTCACCTTGTTCGTCCTCAAAGATTGAAATTGGATTGCTCTCCGGTGGGGGTCGATTAGGCTGGGGCTGGGTGGGGACGTTTTACCCGGGAGTGATGCGTTGAGCCAGTTTGCCGTGAGAGTGTTGGGGGTGGTGGCGGGGCTGTGCCTTGGGGTGAGCGCGCGGGCGCAGCTGGTGCCGGACCAGGTGCTGGTGGTGTATGACAGCCGGATCGCGGACAGTCGCGCGGTGGCGGAGTTTTATGCGGGGTCGGCGCGGGTGCCGGGCGGCGTTGGGAATCTGGCGGCGGCGCGGCCGGGGGTGCGGGTGTTTGACCTGGCGACGTCGGGCGCGGCGGTGACGGACGCGACGTACCTGTCGTACGTGGACTTCCGGACCAAGGTGCGCGATCCGCTGCGGGCGCACCTCACGGCCAACAGGCTGGAGCGGAGGGTGCGGTGCCTGGTGATGACCAAGGGATTGCCGCACCGGATGGATGACAGCGACACGATCGTGGTGGGTGACAATCCGGGCGCGTTCATCGATGAGTTCAACGGGTTTGATGTGACGTGCGCGAGCGTTGATAGTCAGCTGACGCTGCTGTGGCAGGACCTCAACGCGGGCGAGAACGGGAACGCGTCGGACAGCAAGGACGACGGGGTGATCGTCAACCCGTACTGGAAGTCGGCGCTGCCGATTGGGAGTTTTACGAATGTGAACAACCAGGCCGTGAAGGCGTTCAGCAGCACGGGGCTGGGCCCGGTGTGGGCGACGGGCGGGAGCGCGCCGGCGCGGCTGACAGCAGGTGATCTGTACCTGGTCACGCGGCTGGATGGGCAAACGGTGTCGGACGTGCAGGCGATGGTGAACCGCGGCAAGTCGATCCTGTACAACGTCAGTACGGATGTGGTGCTGCTGGATGAGTCGGGCAGCAACGGCGTGACGGACACGGGCGGGAACGGCGAGCTGGACAATCAGACGGCGCTCGCGGGGATGTGGGCGGGGGATGACTATGAGAAGACGCGCGACTACCTCACGCTGACGGACAAGCGGTTTGCGCCGGCGAACGTGCGGTATGACGCGTCCGCTAACGCGGCGAGCTTCTTCATCGGGCCGCGGCTGAACCCGGTGGGTGGGGTTCTGGTGACGAACCCCGTGGCGCTGCTGGGGACGTACGGCAGCAATCACGCGGGGACGTTCCCGACCTCGAACGGTTCGTCGGTTGCGATCGTGTTCGCGGCTTCGTTCAACTATGCGAACGGGGCGATCTTCAACACGATCGAGAGCTATAACGGGCGGAACTTCGGCGGGGTTGGCGATGGCCCGATCGCGCAGGAGCAGGCGAGCGACTTTATTGCCGCGGGCGGGACGCTCGCGATCGGGCACGTGTGGGAACCGCTGGCGGACACGATCGCGGACAACGAGTTCCTGGCGAAGAACTTTCTGGTGGGGAACCTGAGCTGGGCGGAGGCCGCGTGGACGAGCATCCCGTGCTTGTCGTGGATGCATGTGGTGATCGGAGATCCCTTGGCGCGGCCGAGCCGATCGAGCGAGGATGTGGATGGGTCGGGGCGGGTCGGTGTGGGCGATCTGTACGCGTGGCAGGTGTCGCCGACGGATATTGATCGGTCGGGGGCGGCGAGCGCGGCGGATCGGGCGATTTTGGTGGGGACGTTGCGGTTTGATGAGCGGGTTGGGATGGTGAGTGGGAGGCCGTGAGGGCCTCACAGGGATTGGGGCTCTGGTTTACGTGCTGAGGAGCGCCGTAAGTCATTTCTGGTAATTGCCGTGGGCGGCTGTATGATTGAGTTCATGCTCAATGCTGTCCGTCGAGTTGCGTGCTGGTTGGCGGTGATCTCAACGTTGGGTGCAGCGTGCGGGCGTAGCGAGGCTCAACAACTGGGTTGCGAATCGGGCTGGTATCCATCAGAGGGCCTGCGCGGCGTCAACGGATATGTCTACGCCATCACTGAGTGGGACCCGGATGGGCCCGGGCCCGCAACCAAGAAGTTCGTCATTGGTGGGAACTTCCGGGTGGCGGGCGATCAACCGGCGCAGAACATCGCGGTTTATGATGCGGAACTCCGGCAGTTTTCCGCGTTGGGGCCTGGCCTCGGGAACATTAACCAGCAGGTGTTGTCGCTGGCGGGCCTCCCTGATGGCAAGTTGTTCGCAGGGGGCTCCTTCGAGTCTTCAGGTTCTGAGCCGGTGACCTACCTGGCAAGTTGGGATGGCACCGGGTGGTCGGATGTCCCGAATGCTCCCCAGAGTTCAGAGTTGTATGCGATGACCGTCGACCCGTCGGGCGGCCTGATCGTGGGCGGGGTATTCGCGACCGTGGCCGGGATTCCCGCCCCCGGAGTCGCTCGCTGGGATGGGCAAGGCTGGTCAGCGGTGGGGCCCGCGACCGCGCCGGGCATCATCTACTCACTGGCCTACCTCGACGATGGCAGGCTCGCGGCTTCCGGGAACTTTGTGGGCGGAGTCGCAATATTCGACGGTGCGAACTGGTCGCCAATGGGCCCTGCCACCCAGGCGGCGATCCTCACGATCGTGCCACTCGCGGGTGGTGGCATGCTTGCGGCGGGCGATGCGATGTTCTGGTGGAATGGTTCTACTTGGACGTCACAGCCTGGTTTCAGCGGCCGGGCAGAAAGTTCCGTTCGTATGAACAACGGGGACGTCCTCGTAGGGGGTGCGTTTTCCATTGGACAGGTTCAAGGGCCCGTGGCCCGTTGGAACGGAGCGGCGTGGACGTCCCTCAGCGGGCTGTCTGGGTTTGGCACACGCGTCAACGCGTTGTGTGCGGCGACCCAGGCGAGCAGCGGCGTGCTGGCTGGAGGCGAGTTCGACTTCGCGCACAATGAGCGGATTCGGTCTGTTGCCACTTGGGATGGTGCCGTGTGGTCCCCTCCGTGTGACGGGCAACCCTTGAGGGTTGCGCATGGGGTTGAAAGCGGGTCAGGTGAACTGCTCGCAAGGCTCCGCGACGCTGGTCGGTTTGATGTGATCTGTCGGCGCGTTGACCGTAACTGGATTCCTATCGGGCAGAACTTCACCGGTCAGGTCGAGGTGCTGCTCCCGCTTCGCAACGGCACCATCTTCGTCGCGGGAGGCTTTGATAGTGTCGGCTCGCAGGCAGTGCGGAGCATGGCCCTCTGGAACGGAACACAGTGGCAGGAGTTTGGGGGCGGCACTTCGGGCCTCATCGGCCGGGCGCTAGAGATGCCCAACGGCGACATCATCGTGGCGGGGGGGGTCTCGGAGATCGGCGGCCAACCGATCGTCACGATCGCCCGCTGGAACGGGGTCTCGTGGTCGCAGGTCGGACCATCCGCCGGCCCTTCAGTGACCGCGATGACCCTCAGTGATGCCGGCGAGTTGCTGATCGGCACGCCGAACGGCGTGCGCAGGCTCGTGGGCAACGATTGGCAGGTGCTTGGGCAGCCTACAGATCGATCCGTACAAACAATCCTCGCGCTGCCGGACGGGCGGATTATCGCGGGTGGTGGGTTCCAGAGTGTCGGGAGCGTCCCGGTCTCGCGTGTGATGCTCTGGGATGGCAGCGCGTGGGGGGCGATGTCAAGCGGGCTGCATACGACTGTGAAGACTATTGCGCTGGGATTCGATGGCACGGTGTACGCGGGTTTGGAAGAGCCGTACAACCGGGGCTCGATTTGGGCCTGGGACGGTTCTCAGTGGACCCGGTTTGCGAGCGACGTTGACGGCACGGTCAACAAGATCGTTCGGGCGCGGAACGGTGACCTGATCGTTTCGGGCGGGTTCCTGATCGCCGGATCGGACGTGGCTCCTTACTTGGCGCGGTTCAGCTTTGGGTCGATCGCGGACTTCAACCACGACGGTGACTGGGGAACGGACCAGGATATCGAAGCGTTCTTCATGTGCATCGCTGGCAACTGTTGCACCACGTGTGGGAGCCCTGACTTCAACGCAGATGGTGACGTGGGCACCGATCAGGACATTGAGGCCTTCTTCAGGGTTCTCGCGGGGGGAAACTGCTGAGCGAATGGGGATCAGGGTCGTGCGGTAGGCTGTACGGGTGAGGACTTCGGACCCCGCCCATTTCAACTGGACGCGTTGGCACGCGTTGCTGGTGTGCTCTGTTGTCGCGTCGCCCGTCATTGTCGCCATCGTCCTATTCACGCTCCTGCTGGGCGATAGCCTCGGGCTTTTCGGATGGGCGTGCGTTGCCGGGGTCCTCTGTCTGGTCGGGCTCGCGACGTACTTGACGCCGCACCGGGCGGAATGGCATTGCAGGGGTTGCGGGTACGACCGTCGCGGGTTGGCGGACACGGCGGTGTGTCCGGAGTGCGGGGGGGACGAGGCTTGATGACGGTGTTTGTCATCTCCGCGCTTTGTGTGGCAACTGCGGGAGTAGGCGCCACGGTGGTTGCGTCCAGCACGGCGGAGTGGTTTGGCATCGCCGCGATCTTTTCGTTTCTGTTTTCGGCCGTGCCTGTCACGGGTGGATTTATGGTCGATCGGCGGAAGCACCGCGCGCTGGCGGCGACGCTTCTGGGTGGTTGGGCCGGTGGAACGCTGGTGTTCGTTCTCGGTGGAATCGCAGGTGTGAGGGTGTTCAAAGGGACGATCGGCGAGCTCGCGGTCCTCCTCACGCCGGTTGGGACCGTTGTCGGCATGATGGTGATGTACTCGGTGCGGAGGCGGGGAGAGCGAGGCAGGGTGGGGTTGTGCGCGTCGTGCGGGTATGACCGGGGCGGGCTCGCGGGGGACGCGGCGTGTCCGGAGTGTGGGGGGATGGGGGGATAGGAGGCACAGGAGGCAGAGGAGGCAGAGGAGCGGCGCACGAAGGCGCCGGCCAGAGCGGCGGCGGATTGACGGTGGCTGGCGGAGGCCAAGCGGAGTGTCGCCCCGCTGGGGCTCGGGGCTTTCGTGACTTCAACCCAGGGTTGCGCTCGAGGACTCGCTACACCCTGGGCTACCAACGGGCGCCCCGCTGGGGCTCAGGAAGCGGTGGGCGAAAGCGAAGCGAGATTGATGCGGGCTGAAAGCCCGCCTCCCCGGTTCGGTGCGGTTTGGCGTACAGGACATGCTCACTCAGAGCAGTGAGCATGCCACCCTGCGTCAGGGACATGACTTAGCCGCGGGTGGGTTCGATGCTGGGCACCGAGAGCGGCCTCGTCATGCCGAAGAGTTCGCGTTCGAGGAGGCCCTGGTCGCGGCGGTCGGTGATGGGGCCTTGGGCGTCGCCGCGGAGGAACTGGCGGATGAGGCGTTCGTCGTTGGAGAGGGCGGCGGCGTCGGCTTCGGTGGTTTTGCGGACGCGGTCGTACCAGTCGCGGGCGTTGACGGTGAGCATGCGGCCTTTGTCGAGCATGGCCATGCGGTCGGCGATGGTGAAGGCCGAGTCCATCTCGTGGGTGACGACGACCGAGGTGACGCCCAGCTTCTTGCTGAGGTCCATCATGAGGTGGTCGATCTGGGCGCTGGTGACGGGGTCCAGGCCGGCGCTGGGCTCGTCGTAGAAGAGGATCTCGGGGTCGAGGGCGAGGGCGCGGGCGAGGCCGGCGCGCTTCTTCATGCCGCCGGAGATCTGCGAGGGGTACTTGTCGGCGTGCTCGAGGAGGCCGACGAGCTCGAGCTTGATCTTGACCTGGATGTCGATGATGTTGCGGGAGAGGTCGGTGTGCTCCTGGATGGGGAGGGCGACGTTCTCGGCGAGGGTCATGGAGTTGAAGAGGGCGCCGGACTGGAAGAGGATGCCGAAGCGCTTGCGGACCTCGTCCATCTTCGCGGGCGTCGCCTTGCAGAGGTCCTCGCCCAGGACGTTGATGGAGCCTTCTTCGGGCTTGAGTGAGCCGATGATGGAGCGGAGGAGGGTGGACTTGCCGGAGCCGGAGCCGCCCATGATGACCATGGTCTCACCGCGGAGAACGTCGAGGTTGACGCCCTGGAGGACGGCGCGGCCGTCGAAGCGTTTGACGACGCCGCGGCACTGGATGACGGGGTCGGGCATGGGTGCGGCTTCGTCGAGGGCTTAGTCGGGGTCGGTGGGCTTGGGT
>Ga0208492_1000286_pt1 | contig 46303 bp, 42 predicted proteins | sample Subbioar_CSW14AB_FD_184820 | JGI IMG/M metagenome (GOLD analysis project Ga0208492, IMG submission 184820) | Serpentinite rock and fluid subsurface biosphere microbial communities from McLaughlin Reserve, California, USA - CR12Mar_CSW14AB (SPAdes) | ecosystem: Environmental > Terrestrial > Deep... | reverse complement strand
TGGTAATAAAAAGCTCAAGGTGGCATCGAGCCACCTTGAGCTTTACCCAGACACAGAACCGCGGGCTCCAATATGCCCAATGGTTATTAGATAACAAAAAAGGTCAACCTTTTTTATGTAATTGACAAGGTACTAGGTACTGGATTTCATGTGTCTTGTCCTGATTTAGGGGCTTTTAAATGTGGGTATGAAACTTATTTTAAACTAAATAACCAAACACCCACTAGCACCTAGCACCTAGTACCTTGCACCTCATACCCGTGGGTAAAATTTACTTGGGGGAATTGCCATTTTTTAACCTTCATCCCCTTACCTTTGCCGCCAAATCGGAAAGGCTGTTTTCCGAACCCTGAGAGGGGCATTTTTAAACCTAATTATATCTCCTGATATGGCTACAAAAGGTAAGATCAAACAGATCATCGGTGCGGTGGTTGACGTTCATTTTCCTGATAAAACATTGCCTGAAATCTACAACGCGCTTGAGATTTCTAAAGAAGGCGGCGAAAAACTGGTTCTCGAAGTGCAGCAGCACTTGGGTGAAGACAGTGTACGTACCATTGCGATGGATGGTACTGAAGGTCTGGTACGTGGTATGGATGTCCTAGATACCGGTAAAGCAATCGCTATGCCTACCGGTGATGCTATCAATGGCCGCTTATTCAATGTAACCGGTGATGCCATTGATGGTCTGCCTCAGCCTAGCAAAGCAAACGGTCGTCCGATCCATAATAAACCACCCTTGTTTGAAAACCTGAGTACGGCTACAGAAGTACTGTTCACAGGTATCAAAGTAATTGACCTGATTGAGCCTTATGCAAAAGGTGGTAAGATCGGTCTGTTTGGTGGTGCGGGTGTAGGTAAAACCGTATTGATCCAGGAATTGATCAACAATATCGCTAAAGGATACGGTGGTTTGTCTGTATTCGCCGGTGTGGGTGAGCGTACTCGTGAAGGAAATGATCTGTTGCGTGAAATGATCGAAGCAGGTATCATGAAATATGGTGATGGTTTCAAACATAGCATGGAAGAAGGTGGATGGGATCTGAGCAAAGTAGATATGGAAGGATTGAAAGATTCTAAAGCTACTTTCGTATTCGGACAAATGAACGAGCCTCCCGGGGCACGTGCACGTGTGGCTTTGTCTGGTCTGACCATCGCTGAATATTTCCGTGATGGAGATGGTACCGGTAAAGGAAAAGACATCCTGTTCTTCGTAGATAATATCTTCCGTTTCACCCAGGCAGGTTCTGAGGTATCAGCGTTGTTAGGTCGTATGCCTTCAGCGGTAGGATATCAGCCTACATTGGCTACTGAAATGGGATTGATGCAAGAGCGTATCACTTCAACCAAAAACGGTTCTATCACCTCTGTACAGGCGGTATATGTACCTGCGGATGACTTGACTGACCCTGCTCCTGCAACTACCTTCGCTCACTTGGATGCAACTACGGTATTGAGTCGTAAGATCGCTGACTTGGGTATCTACCCGGCGGTGGATCCATTGGATTCTACTTCGCGTATCCTGACTCCTGCCATCGTAGGTGAGGCACATTATGAAACTGCTAACCGTGTGAAGTTGATCCTTCAGCGTTACAAGGAACTGCAGGATATCATTGCGATCCTCGGTATGGATGAATTGAGTGAAGAAGATAAGATGACCGTACAGCGTGCGCGTAAAGTACAGCGTTTCTTGAGTCAGCCTTTCCACGTTGCTGAACAGTTTACCGGTTTGAAAGGTGTATTCGTTAGCATCGAAGATACCATCCGTGGTTTCAACGCCATCATGGACGGTGAAGTAGATGAGTACCCTGAAGCAGCATTCAACCTGGTAGGTACACTGGAAGATGCGATTGAAAAAGGTAAGAAACTGTTAGAAGCAGCAAAAGGATAATTCATCAATTAGTAGATTATTATGACACTCGAAATATTAACACCTGAAAAGAAACTGTACAGCGGAGAGGTTTATGGTATTCAACTGCCGGGTATTACCGGTTTGTTTGAAGTGTTGGATCAACACGCTCCCCTCGTGAGTGCTTTGGGGAAAGGGAATGTAAAAATCCTGAAAGACAAAAGCAACAATGAAATGTACAGTATTCAAAGTGGATTTGTAGAAGTGTTGAATAACAAAGTAACTGTTCTGGTAGAAGGTGCTCAAGCGCTCTAACAACAGATGATGGTATAAAAGGAAGCTCCGGTAAAAACCGGAGCTTTTTTTATGGTCATCAGCCTAAGGCTGACGCCATATGGGGGGTAAGTTATTTGCATCAGGCATCTACTGCCTTTGTTTTTTCAATGATATTTCTGATGATCTGATCTAACTCATCAGAAGATTGTTTGAGGTATTGAAATACATATCCATGTTCCGTATGTGTTTTTTGCGATTCCATCAGGGATAGCAAACCAAGAATATTGGCCAATGGCTTACGTACCTCATGTGACTGTAACCAGGCAATTTTTCTAAGCTTTTCATTTTGTGACATCAGTTTTCTTTCAGCCGTTTTTTTATCGGTGATGTCCATTAAAGAACAGAAATGCATACCCGGGGTAAATTCAGAAGTGGCTTGGTATTCTACGATCAACTTGGTGCCATCTTTCTTGTATAGTTCAATGGTTCCTGTCTGATGTTTGGTAGCAATAAAATCGGTCCATAACATCATGGTAGACATTTGCATGTCCGGTCTGGTCAATTGCCACACATGCATTTTCAATAACTCTTCACGGGAATAGCCCAACAACTCGCAAGCGGCAGGATTCACATCTTTGTACCGCAAATAAGAATCACAAATCAACATCGGTGAAACAGAGTTTTCAAAGATGTCTTTATACATCTTACGCATGTCTTCTGATTCTTTTTCCGCTTGTACTTTAGCGGTGATATCTATTCCCGTAGCCAATACACCGATAATATTGTTTTGCTCATTGTATAGAAGTCTATTTCTCCAAGCAATACATCTAAGCTCTCCTGATTTTGTTAGGATTTCTCTTTCATAGTATTCAAGGTATACCGCTTCACCATTGATGATCTTCAGAAATGCAGTTTTTGCTTCTTGTCGGGTTTCAATCGGAGCAAAAACTTCATACCAATCTTTACTGAATAAATCCTTCTCTTCATAACCGGTGATCTTACAACCCGCCTGATTGATGAGTCGTATGCTTGCGTCTTTATTGAGTACTACGACCATTGCTTCCACAGAGTCGAGATACAATTCTGCTTTATCACGTTCTTTTTTTAGCTGTAACTCGATACTTTTTTGACGAGTGATATCAATACATACGCCAGTAAGCTTAATGGGTTCTTTTTTATGATTGTAGAGTAACTTGATATTCCCGCGAATATGTTTGACGAGTTGATTGGAACCTTGTATGCGAAATATGATATTCTTTTGCTGATTTGGATAATGTATTGCATGATGTATCACATCTTCTACACCGGATCTGTCTTCCGGATGAATGATGTCTTTAAAAGCAGATAAAGTATGATCAAATTCATGTGGTTGCACTCCAAAAAGCTGGTACATGGGTTGATTCCAGGTGATGAAGCCTGAGAGCAGATCATATTCCCAAATACCAAAAGGGATTAGGTCTGATGCTAATTGAAGTTGCTGCGATTCCGAAAATGAAAATGGATTTTTTCTTTTCCAAAAATGACTGAACGATTGGTGAATATTTCTGATGGTTCTAATCATGTAGTTGTATTGTTCGGCTTTGTCATACTCAACATGTTATTCGCCATTGAGATGATTTTCGTGGCCGTATTTTTCACATCCAAAAAACAGATATGATCAACAACGGACGGGAATAATTTGCCTGCACTTACCGTGTCATCTGTTAAAATGAGTACCGGAGTGTGAGGAGGTAATAGGAAAATGATCTTACCCTGATTTTTATTGGTTGTACCTAAAAAGTCGATGTGTAAGATGATGAGCGCATAGCTTCCTTTCGATACCAGTTCTTTATAGGTGGGAACACTGTTAGCGCAGTTTGTTTTGATATCCTGAATGCCCTCATTTATCAAAAGATCAATGCCTTTTAGATAGAGCATCGTTTCGCTGTAAATAAGAATCTTTTTCATGCTGTAAAACTACCCGTTGCTCAGTTTTACGGCAGTAGCACCAACTTAATATGATTTGTGGCGATCTGTAATATTGATTTGTAGTACAGACCATGACAAGCTTAGATAAGCTGATTGTCTAATGCATACCTGATAAGGTCTGTATTGTTTTTTAATCCCATTTTGGTCAATAAACGGTTACGATAGGTACTGATGGTGGTAACACCTAAATGAAGTTGTTCTGCGATTTCTGATACTTGTTTGCCTTGCGCCAGCAATATGAATATTTCATATTCCCTATTTGATAATAATTCATGGGGTGAAATATGTTGATCGATGCCCACACCAGTGGCCAGTTTATCGGCGATTTCAGATGAGATGTATTTTTTCCCTGCCAATAATCTTTTAACTGCCGCTACTAATTCTTCAGTAGCGGCGTCTTTACTGATATATCCAGAAGCCCCACTTTTTAATGCTCTGATGGCATACTGTTCTTCCGGGTGAATGCTTAGGATGAGTACCGGTAGTTTGGGAAAATTTTGTTTGATATCCTGGGCAACATCCAATCCACTTCTGCCGGGCATAGACAAATCAGTGATCACGATATCCCATGTATCCGCAATGGTTTTTGCCGTTACCTCTTCAGCATCTACCGCTTCACTGATAAGGGCATCAGGAAAGGCTTCGAGAAGGATTTGTTTGAGTCCTTTACGAATCACGGCATGGTCATCAGCAATTAATATTTTAAGCCCCATTTAGTGTAACGGAATATGAATGATTAACGATGTTCCTTTTCCTTCTTCGGTTTGGATCGAAAAAGTTCCACCCAATATATATGTTCTTTCTTTAATACCCAACAATCCATATCCTTTTTCCTGTTTTTGAGTATTACCAATCCCCTTTCCATCATCGGTTATTGACATAGTCAATTGAGTATCTGTGACTTCAATAATGGTGGTGATATTTTTGGCATTGGCATGTTTGATAGCATTGTTGATGGCTTCCTGATAGATCCGAAACAGTCCGGATGCGGCATCGGGCGATAAAGGAATTTCCTGTGTGTTGACCTGAAAATGAATGTCAATGGGGTATCTTTTAGTTGTTTCCTGGTTTAACCATTCCATGGCAGCCAACATACCCAGGTCATCGAGAATGGCCGGTCGGAGATCCGATAAAATTCTTCGAATAGAGCGAATGGTATGATCGACCATTTCATTCATTTCATTGATTTTATTCAGCAGTTGTGGATCAGCTTGTTGTAATTTTTTTTGCATCCAATGGACATCCATTTGTAATCCGGTGAGTTGTTGTCCTAAATCATCATGCAAATCACGCGCGATGGTTTTTCGTTCCTCTTCTCTGATTTGCTGTAAGTGGGAGGATAATCTTCTCAGATCTTCATTAATGACTTCCATTTCCTTTTCTCTTTTTTTCTCATCATTGATATTTCTGGTATATAAAGTGACAAGATTTTCAGAAGGGTATATGTAATGATAAAGCCAATTGCCTGTATCTGCATCAAATACTTCGCCTTGTACCTTTTTGTTAGACTCGATTCCACTTTCGATCAACTCATACACGAACTGATTCTTTTCCTTAGGTAATATTTTTTTTAAATTCTTATTGATGAGTGTTTCAGGGTCGCGTTGAAAAAAAGTTGATGATGTTTTGTTGATATAAGTAATGATAAGATTTTTATCAAAAGCAATAAATGAATCAGAAATACTATCAAGAATAGATCGTATCTGCATGGTTTGTTCTTTTACTTTTTTTTCCAGCTCATTCTTAGTTTTGATGGAGTCTGAACGGAATTTATAACCGAGAACAATTACCAATACCAGAGATGTTCCAACAATCAAGTACTGTATTAGTGTCAATCGTTGAAATGAATCATTGCTCTTTGATTTTGCTTCATTCAACAATTCATTTTGTTGATATGTAAGGATGTTGATGAAATAACGCACTTTTTCCATGAAAATTCTTCCGTCATCTGCGTTGTATAATTTGATCGATTTTTCAAGGTTATTGTTTCGCCGGATATTGATCATTTTTTCAGAGAATGAAAATCGTTTTTCCGCATAAAAAATAATTGAGTCGATGATATGTCTTTGTCTGATATCTTTTATGCTCTTCAATGAATCAAGTGCAACGGACAGGTTTAATTTCGCATTTTCAAATGGTGCTAAAAATCGATCATTCCCCGTCAATAAAAAACCTCTGGCACCGGTTTCATTATCGATGGAGAGTGTGAGTACTCGATCGGCAAGTTCAGTGATTTCAAATGATAAAGTAATCTCATTGTTGATCGTTCTTAGGTCATCAGTTTGTTTGATAGAAACGATGATTACTGTCACAATGATGATCAATAGCAATAAAATACCGGTAAAATAGGAGGTTGCTTTTTTGAATACCATATGTTCTTCTCCATTGATGAAGAATGAACAATATACAAAATCAATGATAGATATTTAGCTTAGTCGGTAGCTTTTGTACGTTCAATGATGTCTTTGATAAGATGATCGAGTTCTTGCGCAGAGACTTTTAGATACTCAAGCAACTGATGTTGTTGAATGTCCATTTTAGCCATATCACATAGGTTCAGAAGACCGATTATGTTAGCAACGGGTTTTCGTATTTCGTGTGATTGCATCCAAGCAATTTTTTTTAGCTGATCATTTTGATCCTGAATTTTTGATTGGATTTTTTGCTGGTCTGTGATATCATGGTTAATACCAATCAATCTGATGGGTTGCTTCGCGGCATCTCTGATACAGGTAACATTTCCTTTAATGATTCTGATTTCCCCATCCGGTCTGATGATTCTGAATTGAGCAAATAGGGGTTCTGTGGCGTGCACAATATTTTTCATGGCTTCATCGGCACCGGGTAGGTCTTCGGGATGTACTCTTTTTCGAAAATCTTCAATCGTATGAAAGAAATGCTCTTTGGCAACACCATAAATTTCATACATCTTATTATCCCAAATAAGTCTTGAATTGCTGAATTCAAACTCCCAAACACCGAAATTCAGCAGGTGTGAGGCTAACAAAAGTCTTTCGGCTTCAGTAAAGAAGAAATGATGGATATTCGGCTTTTGAGGGTTCAATTGGGGGTATTGAACTATTAAATTAATCTTAATAAAAGGGAATATTTTTTTTAAAAGGCTTTTTAAGGTTTTTTTAATCTCTCTAATTCAATTGAGGATCAATGGGATAATTCACCATTTGTCGGTATTCGCCCCCTAAATCGGTGAGTGATTCCTTCCAAATACCCGTGATATCCGGATTAAAAATGAGGTCATTTTTGGCAACCCTTGTGATCCAGCTTCTATCATCAATCTCCTGTTGTAACTGAGATTCTCCCCAACCACTGTATCCAATAAAAAATCGGATATCGGAAGGGGGTAGCTGTCCGCTGTGTAAAAGCGAAAGGGTTTGCGTAAAATCGCCACTCCAAAATATATGATCGATCACTTCAACGCCTCCTTCAATCAGATCGGGACGACGATGTAAAAAGTGCAATGTATCTTTTTGTACCGGTCCACCTTCTGAAAGGGGAATCAATAAACCTTCGGCATCCGGAACCACATCTTGTAAAGTAAGTTCGATCGGTTTATTGACTACAAAACCAAAACTTCCCTCGTCCTGATGTTCGCAGAGAAATACCACCGTTCTTAAAAAGTTCGGGTCTTTTAAAAATGGATCTGATATCAATAAGATTCCGGATTCTAATGGCACCATACTGAAAAGTTAAGGGAATCTATTTGATCTTACAAGTAGGGTCTGCTCAGCGTTAAAATCGATATAAATCATGGGTCCGGGTTCATGATTAGCTCGTACAGACTACTATATTTGTGAGAATGAAGAGAACTTTCCCCGTTATTGTCATACTGATTACCCTCTCGCTACTTGGACTTTTTATCATACAGAGTTCGTGGCTGAATAATTTGTTTGAGATACGTAATACTGAGTTACTCAATAAAGCATATGAAGCAGCTTCCAATGTAACTGCAAAGCTTACCAATAACGCGCCCGCTTCTCAGCGATTGCGACTGCCCAAACGTGGTGGACTTACTTTCAATCCCGATTTTCATTTGCATATTTTGAAACCACCCACTATTGATCAACGGTTTACTTTTCAGGATGTACATAAAATGGTAAGGCAGGAATTTGATGCGGTAGGATTAAAAGAGATCAAATTTGAGTTTGCGGTGATTGGTCCTACAGAAGAAATTGAAATGTCAACAAAGAAGTTTTCTTCTGAGTATTGGGATACGATTTTAAATAAAAGAATTTATCTACCCATCGTTCCTGCTAGCGCCTCAGATTTTGAAGGATTGAGTGCTACGGAATATTTGGTAGTAGTGGTTCCTGATTTTCAGAAACAGGCTTGGGCATCATTAAAATGGGTGTTTATAGGTGCTGTTGTATTTATGTTCATCATTATTGCAGCTTTCTATGTTACCATTCGCTCATTGTTGAATCAGAAAAAATTGAGTGAGATCAAAAGTGATTTCATCAATAATATGACGCATGAATTTAAGACGCCATTAGCAACCATATCATTAGCAGTAGATGCCATTCGAAATGAAAAAGTGCAGTCGGATCCGGAGAAAATGAAATATTTCAGTGGAATCATCAAAGAAGAAAATATCCGCATGAACAAACATGTAGAGACCATTCTTCAGGCGGCATTGATGGAGAAGCAAGAATTGAAGTTGAATTTAAAAAAGCTGCATGTACATGATGTGGTGCAACATGCGCTGGATAATCATCAATTACAACTTCAGGATAAACAAGGCATGGTTGAACTGCATTTGAATGCTGCCAATGATGTAATTGAAGCTGATGAAGCACATTTTACCAATATGATATCCAATTTGGTGGATAATGCTATCAAGTACTCAAAAGATAAACCACTGATTCGTATCACTACCCATAGTACAACCAAACATATTCTTATTCGCGTAGAAGATAACGGTATTGGTATGAGTAAAGAATCCGTAAAACGCATCTTCGAAAAGTTCTATCGCGCACACACAGGTAATTTACACAATGTAAAAGGATTTGGTTTAGGTATGAGTTATGTAAAGACGGTCATTGATGCACATAAGGGAAAAGTGAAGGTAGATAGTACCCTTGGTAAAGGAAGTGCATTTACGGTTGAAATGTCTTTGATGAAGGGGCATCAAAATTAATCCTGTTTCCACAACAATGATCCATCCCCATAACTCAGGAATCGAAAGTCGTGATCAAGTGCGTATTGATAAATATTTCTCCAGTTGGTTCCTGTAATGGCTGCTACCAATAGTAGTAGTGTAGATTGTGGTTGATGAAAATTCGTGATCAAAGCTTTCATGATCTTGAAAGTATAACCCGGTGCAATAATGATACTTGTTTTAGTGATCAATCGGTATCGTTTTCTTTCATGCAAATAATTTTCAAGTGCTAGGAGTGCTGCCTCTGCACTGGGCAATGCACCTGAATGGTTATACGGATCCCACTGACCAACAGTAAGCTCTTGAATAGCGATAGAAGGTTGATCGATGATTTTCTTACCTAGCCAGTATAAACTTTCAACAGTGCGTAAAGAAGTGGTACCTACAGTGATGATGTTGTGTGATAATGCTTTTCTAATGGTTTCAATTGATTCAATGCTCACATCAATATATTCAGCATGCATCTCATGATCTTGCATTACGGATGCTTTCACCGGTTTAAAAGTGCCGGCCCCTACATGTAGTGTTACGAATTCAGAGTGAATATTTTTTTCAGCCAGTCGTGTGAGCAAGGGAGTCGTGAAATGTAAACCTGCTGTGGGTGCTGCTACAGAACCATCGTATTTGGCATACACTGTTTGATAACGCTCTTTATCTGCATCTTCAACATCACGATCCATATAAGGTGGGAGTGGAAGATTACCGGCATGATGTAAAATATCAGCAAAAGAAAGATGGGTTTCACTCCATTGAAATAAAATGATAAAAGCATCTGATTGTACAGCTACTTTTTCTGCAAATACTTGTATTTGTTGATCCTTCCAGTTAAATGATAAAGAGAGTTGACCTTCTTTCCATTTTTTAGCACCTCCGACCAAACATTTCCAATACACTTGTTGCTTTTGCATCATAGCAGTTGTTACATCTGCGTAACGATCATCAGGCTCCAGACAAAATATTTCGATGGCGCCTCCTGAGGGTTTATAAAAATGCAAACGTGCTTCTACTACTTTGGTATTATTAAATATCAATAGTGTATCAGGAGGTAATAGTTCAGGCAGTGAGCGATATACATCTGTGGTGATACTTGCATTTTGATAGATCAATAATTTACTCAGGTCTCTTTCTTCAACAGGGTAACGGGCAATGCGTTCATCCGGTAGATCGTAACTGAAATCAAGTATCGATAAGTCTTTAGGATGCATATAAATATTCAAGTGAGCGGCAAAGTTAATGATGAAGCTTGCAGTGGAGCGATCATTTCTTTCTTTTCATGCACTTCAATCCACTCCATTGTTCACTTACCGCGCATACTTTCACATCTACCCAGCCTGTAGGCAGTACAATGGATCGGATGGTATCTTCTGTAAGATCGGTGGGAATTCTTGCCGATTTTTTATACCAGGATATCCAAATACTGCCACCCGGGGCTGTTTGGGTGATGAGTTTTGGGAAGATGGTTGTGAGTTCTTGCCGACTGGTAACAAAACAATGGGTCAAATCGGCTTCCCCACTTTTTACCACCTGTTGGCTGACCGATAAACCGATCATCTGCTCATAGTGTTCCGGTGCTGACACAAGCCTGATGCGGGTTTCGGGCTTAATACCCAGTTTCTGCCAGATGGGTTTTCCGGAGTAGCCGATAGGGTTCATGGATGTGATTCTTTATGGATTGATTTTCAATGAAGTACAAGACTATTAAGGTTTTTGATTGGTTTTCCACGCACTATTCACACGAATCCACATTTCATTCACATGCCCTTTTGCCTTCATCTCCTGCAATTCAATGCAGTATTGTATTACAGCGATTTTCTATTTGTGGATAAATAGAGTCTCCCCAAATACGGGTTAAAAGTGGGAAAAAGTGTTATTTTGTGTCAACAAGTGGTAATCTTAAAAATATTTATTCACCAATGACCGGATTTCACGGAGAATACGAAGCTACAGTTGACGCGAAAGGGCGTTTCCTGCTTCCGGGCGGACTGAAAAAACAGTTGCCGGAGGGGGAGAGCCGTTTCATACTCAGCCGTGGTTTCGAAAAATGTCTCACGTTGTATCCTTTGAAAAGTTGGGAATTAATCATTGCCAAGATTAGCCAGTTGAATGATTTCGACCCCAAAGTACGTCAATTCCGCCGTCAGTTTTTGGGTGGTGCTACAGAAATAGAACTGGATAATGCCGGTCGTATGCTGTTGCCTGCTTCACTGAAGGAGTTTGCCGGATTAGGTAAGGATATCATCCTTGCCGCCGCAATGGATCGTTTCGAAATCTGGGATGCTGGTAAGTACAAACAGCTCTTTGAGGATTTCTCACCAGAAGCTTTCAGTAGCCTGGCGCAGGAAGTGATGACTGATAAAATTTGAGAATGATGCAGCTTGACAATTTGAAAATGAAAAACATCGTAAGGTTCATTTTCGACTTCTCAACTCTCCTCTCATTTTTTAAGTTGGTCGATTTAGGAAAAAATATTTCAATCCCGACAAAAGCGGGACAAATTTTCAAATTTTCAAATTGAACACAGGTTATCATATCCCCGTCCTCTATCATGAAACCCTGGAAGGTTTGTCGATCAAGCCCGATGGTGTATATGTGGATTGCACTTTCGGTGGTGGTGGACATAGCAGAGGAATATTGGCGCAGTTGAATGAAAAAGGCAAGCTCTTTGCCTTTGATCAAGATGCAGATGCGCAGAAAAATATTCCGGATGATGGTCGCGTAGTCTTTGTACCGCAAAACTTTCGTCACCTGCAACGCTTTCTTCGTTTGCATGAAGTACAGGCAGTTGATGGTATTCTCGCTGATCTGGGTGTTAGCAGTCACCAGTTTGATGAAGGTGATCGCGGCTTCTCTATTCGCTTCTCCGGTCCATTGGATATGCGGATGGATAGACGCCAATCGCTCAGTGCTGCAGATATTGTAAAAGGATATACCGAACAACAATTGCACAAATTGTTTGAACAGTATGGCGAAGTCAGTAATTCAAAAACACTGGCCAAGCAAATCGTTCAACAACGCAATCATATCCAAGTACAAAACATCGAACAGTTTAAGGCACTGATTAGTCCGGTGGTGAAAGGAAATCCGAACAAGTACTTGGCTCAGGTATTCCAGGCGCTTCGTATGGAAGTGAACGACGAAATGGGGGCATTGAAAGAAATGTTACAGCAGGTTCCTGCTGTACTCAAAGCAGGTGGTCGTATTGCCATCATCACTTTCCATTCTATAGAAGACAGGCTGGTAAAGAACTTTTTCCGGCAGGGGAGTTTCGACGAAACACCTGATAACCCGCTGTTGCCTGTAGTGAAAGAGCAAGTGCTGAAAGTGATCACAAAAAAACCAATAACAGCATCAGCAGAAGAGCTGAAACAAAATAGCAGAAGCAGAAGTGCAAAGTTGAGAGTGGCGGAGAGGGTGTGAGTGAGTAGTGAGAGGTGAAATGTGAATGGTGAAAGGTGAAAAATGAAAGGGTTTGTCTGTCAACTGTCAACTATCATCTGTCAACTAAAAAAATGTCCGAGTCAGAAAAAATACAAACGCAAAAAAATCCGCTGAAAGGTTTATTCAACTATCAGTGGATACTGAAGAACATTCCGTTTTTTCTTTTTCTGTCTTTTCTGGCGGTTTTATATATCGCTAACGGACATATGGCTGATAGAACAATTCGGAATATCAACAATACAACAAAGCAGTTGAAAGAGCTGCAATATGAATACAAGACACTGAAGAGTGAAGTGATGTTTAAGAGTGAAGAGCAGCAAGTGATTAAGGCGACAGAGCCGTTGGGATTGAAAGTGATTAAGGAGACGCCGGTGAGGTTGAAGAGTGAGAAGTGAAGAGTGAAAGGTGAATTGTGAATTGTGAAATGTGAATGGATTTTTTTTGGATTGACTTATAAAAACCGTACCCTACCTTGGAAGTAAAACGCGACATACTTTGGCGTGTATACCTCAGTTATATACTGGTGGTGGCTGTTTGTATCGCCATTTTTGGTAAGGCGGTATACATTCAGCAAGTAGAAGGTGGCTATTGGAGAAGTATGAGCGACAGTCTTCATCAACGCATCGACGAAATAGAAGCTGAGCGTGGCACCATTTATAGTGAAGACGGACAAATGCTCAGTACCAGTATTCCTCAGTTCGATATCTACATGGATTTCAGGGTAGAATCGCTCCGCGCAAAAAATGGATTGTTGTTTCGTGAGAACATTGATTCTCTGAGTTATTATTTGGCAGATCTTTTTAAAGATCAGTCTAAGGAAGATTATAAAGCTTTATTAAAGCAAGGCTATAAAAACAACGATGCGTATTTCCTGCTAAAAAAGAAAATCTCTTTCCGTGAATACGAGCAATTGAGAAAATTCCCGCTGTTTCGTTTGGGTAGGTATAAGAGTGGCATGATCGCTAATGAAAAAACCATTCGTCTGAACCCATACAAAATGCTGGCCTTTAGAACCATCGGTTTGGCAAGAGATGCGAATAAGGTAGGATTGGAAATGACTTATGATAGCATCCTAAAAGGAAGAAACGGCAAACAATTGGTTCGATCTATTGCAGGTGGTGTTCATGTTCCGGTTGATGCAGATACCTATGAAATTGAACCTGAGACAGGCAAAGACATTGTAAGTACCATTGATGTTTTCATTCAGGAAGTGACGGAGAATGCCTTGATGAAAATGATGATCAAAAACGAAGCTGAATATGGAACAGCGATCGTGATGGAAACCAAAACCGGTAAGATCAAAGCCATTGCCAATTTAGGAAAAAGAGGAGAGGGCAACTACTGGGAAGACTTTAACTATGCAATCAGTCCATCTGAACCCGGTTCTACTTTCAAGCTAGCTACTATGATGGCTTTGCTGGAAGACAAAAAAATCAGTTTGAATCAAGGTGTGGATTTAGAGGGTGGTACTTGGAAAACTGCCGGTCAGGTGGTGTATGATAGCGAAAAGCATGGAAGAAATATTGTTTCAGTCAAGCAAGCATTCGAGTTGAGTTCCAATGTTGGGATGGCGAAACTAGCTTCTGCGCACTATGCATCCAATCCTTCTCGTTTTATTGCGCACCTGAAAAAAATGAGAATGGATACACTCACAGGTATCGATCTAACCGGTGAACGTAATCCAACCATTTTCAAACCCGGACATAAACTTTGGGGGCCTACCACTTTGCCATGGATGGCATTCGGTTACAATTTGGCGGTGAGTCCATTGCAAACCTTATCGCTTTACAATGCTGTGGCCAATGATGGTAAGATGATGAAGCCTTATTTGGTATCTGCTATCAAAGAAGAGGGTGTGCTTCAAAAATCATTTGCTCCAACAGTGGTTGATGAGAAAATCTGCAGTGATGAAACATTGAAACAGCTAAGAGAATGTTTGGAAGGTGTTTGTATATCGGGTACAGCTGCCTTGCTTTTCAAAGGATCGCCTTATGCAGTTGCCGGTAAAACAGGTACAGCTTTGGTTGCCAATGGTAACAGAGGATATGCTGACAAGATTTATCAATCTTCTTTTGCCGGTTATTTTCCTGCTAATGATCCCCAATATACTTGTATAGTAGTGATCAAGAATAAGCCACATGCAGCTGTATACTATGGTGGTTCGGTAGCCGGACCTGTATTTAAAGAAATCGCTGATAGATTATTCAGCACCTATGTACGTGTAGGCAATATTGCAAAGCAGCAAGCAAAATTAGATAGCAGTTATTTCATGTATGCAGGTTTCAAACCGGATGTGACAACTGTGACACAAAAATTGAATATCCCATTCAAGGATTCATCTCGTAGGGCAGATGAGTGGGTGGCGATGAGTGGAAAGAATAGTACAGTTACGATTCAAGCCAAACAAGTTTCTGATAAAGCCATGCCTCTACTAAAAGGAATGGGATTGAAAGATGTGGTTTATCTGTGTGAGAATTTAGGATTAAAAGTACAGGTACAGGGAAAAGGAAAAGTAGTTGCTCAATCGATATTACCCGGACAACAATTTGCCAAAGGACAACTGGTCAATATCGCGCTTAATTAAATGGAGATGACAAAACTGCAAGACATATTATACAAGGTTCATCTGAAGCAGGTACATGGTAGTACAGATATTAGGGTAACCGGTATTCAGATCGATTCCAGAAAACTGGAAAAGGGCAATGTATTTGTAGCGATCAGAGGAGCAGTTTCAGATGGACATCAATTCATCGATAAAGCTATTGAGTCTGGGGCCACAGTCATCGTATGTGATAAGATGCCTGCAACTTTTCAAGAAGAAGTTACTTATCTGGAGGTAAATGATACACAAGAAGCAGTGGCTTTTATGGCACATCAGTTTTATGATGAGCCTTCTACGAAAGTAAAATTGGTAGGTGTTACAGGAACCAATGGAAAAACAACGATTGCTACTGTACTCTTTAAATTATTCAGCAGATTGGGATATAAATGTGGTTTGATTAGTACGGTACAGAATCAGATTGGGAATGATATTATTCCTGCTACCCATACTACTCCTGATGCGGTTAATCTGAATGCATTGCTCAGACTTATGGTTGATTCCGGATGTAGTCATGTTTTCATGGAGTGCAGTAGTCATGCTATTCATCAGCATCGCATTACAGGGTTGCAGTTTACCGGTGCATTGTTTAGCAATATCACACATGATCATTTAGACTATCATAAAACTTTTGAAGAATATATCCGTGTAAAAAAATCATTCTTCGATCATTTGCCTGCATCGGCTTTTGCTATTTCGAATGCAGATGATAAGCGAGGAGAAGTGATGTTGCAGAATACACAGGCGACCAAATATTTCTACAGCCTTAAAACATTGGCATCCTTCAAAGGAAAGATTCTGGAGAATGCATTGACAGGTCTGGTAATGACAGTGAATGATAAAGAAGTTCATTTTCGTTTGATCGGTGAATTCAATGCGTATAATCTATTGGCTGTATATGGTGCTGCTGTTTGTTTGGGAGAAGAGAGTGATGAAGTGCTTACCCAGTTAAGCATGTTGAGTGGTGCAGAGGGCAGGTTCGATTATGTAATCAGTAGTGGACTCATCATCGGTATTGTAGACTACGCACACACTCCCGATGCTTTGGAGAATGTACTGATGACCATCAAAAAGTTAAGAAAAGGGCATGAGCAGGTGATTACGGTTGTAGGCTGTGGTGGTGATCGAGATAAGACCAAGCGTCCTATCATGGCGCAAACAGCATGTGACTTGAGTGACAGAGTGATATTGACCAGCGATAATCCTAGAACAGAAGACCCGGAAATGATTTTGAAAGATATGGAAGGAGGGTTGAGTAGTTCTGCAAGAAGAAAATACATCTCTATTGTAGACAGAAAGGAGGCGATTAGAACAGCGGTAAGTTATGCAGGTGCTGATGATATCATTTTAGTAGCAGGCAAGGGGCACGAAAAATACCAGGATATCAAAGGCGTAAAATATGCTTTTGACGATAAAGAAGTGTTACAGGAGATGTTTAAAGAATTGGGTAAATAATCAAAACCAAACACATGTTATACCAATTATTTACATGGCTAAAACAGGAGTTCAACATGCCCGGTGCAGGTATGTTTCAATTCTTGACTTTCAGGATTGCGATGGCGGTTCTTTTGTCGCTAGTCATTGCCACTGTGTATGGTAAGCGTTTGATTTTATTCCTGCAGAAAAAACAGATCGGTGAAACAGTCAGAGATTTAGGACTACAAGGTGAGCACCTGAAGAAAGGAACACCCACCATGGGCGGTATCATCATTCTTTTGAGCATATTGATTCCGACTTTACTCTTTGCCAATCTGGATAAAGTATATATCCGTTTGATGATTTTGTGTACGGTTTGGCTGGGTATCATCGGGTTTCTGGATGACTACTTTAAAATACGCGCAAGAAAATCAGCGCAACAAAAAGGAGAGTCTTACAAGAAAAAAGATAGTGATGGTTTGGCAGGTATCTCTAAGATCATTGGACAAGTAGGATTGGGCATCATCATTGGTACTACACTGTATTTCAGTAATGCGGTAACAGTAGAAAGAGAGATCGTTTCAACAGCTTATGCAACGCTGCAGCAAGGAGAACGTTTTGCAAAAGATACCAATATCGTTACCAGAACCATCAATGGTGAGGAACGTCGATATGTAAAAGTAAAGACTCCTATCACCACCATTCCTTTTGTAAAAAATCATGAATTCAATTACAGCAAACTGATCAGCTGGATGGGTAAAGATGCAGAGAAGTATACCTGGATCATTTATATACTCATCGTAACATTCATCATTACTGCAGTATCCAACGGCGCAAATATTACAGATGGATTGGATGGATTGGCAGCAGGTGTGAGTGCGATCATTGGGGTGGCTTTAGGAGTATTCATTTATGTGAGTGGTAACTATGTATTAGCCGACTATCTGAATGTGATGTACATACCCAATCTAGGTGAGTTGTCCATATTCGTAGGCGCATTTGTAGGTGCGTGTATTGGTTTCTTATGGTACAATGTGTACCCTGCACAAGTGTTCATGGGTGATACCGGAAGTCTTGCATTAGGAGGTATCATCGCTTCACTTGCCATCATTGTTCGAAAAGAATTATTGATCCCTATTTTCTGTGGTGTTTTTCTCATCGAATTATTAAGTGTCATGATTCAGGTGAGCTATTTCAAATACACGAAGAAAAAATTTGGTGAGGGCAGAAGGATTTTTCTGATGAGTCCATTACACCATCACTATCAGAAGAAAGGATTCCATGAAAATAAAATTGCTATCAGGTTTTGGATCGTTACAGTATTGTGTGTGGTGATGTCGATTCTGACCCTGAAAATGAGATAATGGAAATGAAGCAACACAGACTGGTCATATTAGGTGGTGGAGAAAGCGGTGTAGGTGCTGCGCTACTTGGAAAACAAAAAGGGTATGATGTTTTTCTGAGTGATGGCGGACAGATCAAACCTGTATATGAAAAAGAGCTCATTGACAATCAGATTGATTTTGAATCAGCTAAACACAGTTTAGAACTGATCCTGAATGCAGATGAAGTGATGAAGAGTCCGGGTATACCGGAAAAAAATGAAGTAGTGAAAGCTATACGTGCCAAAGGTATTCCGGTGATCAGTGAAGTGGAGTTGGCTTACCGGTTTAAAGGTGATAGTAAGATCGTAGCCATTACCGGTAGCAATGGAAAAAGCACTACTACATCATTGATTTATCACATCTGTAAAACAGCGGGATTGGATTGTGCCTTGGTGGGCAATATTGGTTACTCATTCGCCAAGCAAGTTGCTGAAGATCCTAAACCATTGTATGTAGCAGAGATCAGTTCTTTTCAGCTGGATGATATCAAGGATTTCCGTGCAGATGTAAGTGTGTTGTTGAATATCACGGAAGATCATCTCGATCGGTATGACTACAAGTTCGAGAACTATATCAACAGCAAATTCAAGATCATTCAAAACCAAACCATGAATGATTATTTCATCTACTGTCAAGATGATGAAGTGATCATGAACAAACTGAGATTACTAACCATCCATACTAACCCATTACCATTCTCTATGAAACAAGAAGTAAAAAAAGGCGGCTACATCAAAGGAGACCAGATGATGCTGAGAATCCAAGAAGAAAGAGTAAGCATGAGTATTTATGATTTTGCCCTCAAGGGTAAACACAACAACTACAACACTATGGCTGCAGGTATTGCCGCAACGACTTTGGGAATCAGGAAAGAAAAGATCAGAGAAGCCGTCAAGAATTTCCATAGTCTGGAACATCGCATGGAGTTTGTTGCGATGGTAAGAGGTGTTGAGTTCATTAATGACAGTAAAGCTACCAATGTAAACAGTACTTGGTATGCATTGGAAAGTATGACCAAGCCTACTGTATTGGTATTGGGTGGTACAGATAAAGGTAATGACTATACCCTGATCGAGGAACTGGTTAAGGAAAAAGTAAAAGCCATTGTTTGTATGGGGCTCGATAATAGTAAGATCATAGAGGCATTTAAAGACATTGTTCCTGTAATTGTTGAAACGGATAGCGCTAAGAAAGCTGTGAATACTTCTTTTAAGTTGGCAGCAAAAGGTGATGTGGTTTTATTAAGTCCAGCATGCGCCAGTTTTGATCTGTTCAAAAATTATGAAGATCGCGGTACACAGTTCAAAGAAGCGGTAAAAGAATTATGAAATCTTTTTGTTGATCCGGACGGAATCAGAAATACAATATGTCAGAAGTAACCGATAAACTATTTTCTCAGATACCCAGTGTAGAAGGGGTTAGGAGTCAGCTTGTAGATAGAGCAAGAGGGGATAAATATATCTGGGGAATTGTTTTGCTCTTATCATTGATATCCATTCTAGTAGTATACAGTGCTACCGGGTCATTGGCTTATAAGATGTATAAGGGTAATACCAATGTTTATCTCTTTAAACAGGTATCATTTACGGTGGTGGGATTGTTATTGATCTACTTTCTACACCGGATCAATTATTCCTTATTCTCACGAATAGCTACCATTCTTTTTTTAATATCGATTCCATTATTGATCTATACCTTGTTTTTTGGAGCAAGAATCAATGAGGGAAGCAGATGGATTAAATTACCGATCATACAATTAACGGTACAAACCAGTGACTTGGCTAAACTGGCATTGTTCATGTACATTTCGCGATTGCTGAGCAAGAAACAAGAAATCATCAAGGACTTTAAAAAAGGATTTCTTCCGGTAGTAATACCCGTACTGATTATTTGTGCTTTGATCATGCCGGCCAATCTTTCTAATGCTTTACTCACAGGAGCTACCTCACTGTTATTGATGTTTATCGGTCGTGTAAGTCTGAAGCATATTTTACTTACGATTGGTATCGCATTGATACCGGTGCTTTTTATTATATCGGTAGCTGTAATGACCCATCAGAGTAAAGCCAAAGCTGATGGGCCTGTGGTAGCAGAAAAAGCAAAATCAATCGGACGATTTGGAACCTGGGTAAAGCGTGTACAAGATTTTATTTATGCAGAACAGGCAGAAGTGCCCTACCAGGTACAGCAAGCTAAAATTGCCATTGCGAATGGTGGGGTCTTAATGGGGTTAGGTCCGGGTAATAGTCAGCAGAGAAATTTTTTACCACAGGCTTATAATGATTTTATCTATTCCATTATCATTGAAGAATATGGATTGTTAGGTGGTGCTTTCATGATTTTTATCTATCTGGTATTTCTATTTAGGTGTATTCGAATTTTTAGAAGATGTCCTTATGCATTTGGTGCATTTCTCGCATTGGGATTAAGCTTCACCCTGGTGATACAGGCAGTAGCGAATATGGCAGTAAATGTAAACCTAGTGCCTGTAACAGGAGTCACTTTGCCACTCGTGAGTATGGGGGGTAGTTCATTTTTATTTACCTGTTGTTCTATCGGTATCATATTAAGTGTAGCAAGAAATGTGGAACAGATGGAAGGAAAGCCGGAGCCGGCACCATTACAAACCACAACTGTAACTGTATAAGCAATGGCAAAGAAAATTATCATAGCAGGAGGAGGAACCGGTGGACATATATTTCCGGCGATTGCTATTGCCAATGCCATTAAAAAGCTGGCGCCTGATACGGAGATCTTATTTATTGGTGCGAAGGGCAAAATGGAAATGGAAAAAGTACCTCAGGCGGGATATACCATTGAAGGATTGGATATTGCAGGGTTTAATAGAACCAACTTATTTAAGAATATTTCACTACCCATCAAATTGATGAAAAGTTTTTGGAAAGTACGTCAATTGATCGGGTCTTTTAATCCTGATGCTGTCATTGGTGTGGGCGGATATTCAACCTATCCTGTTCTGCGTTTTGCACAACAAAAGAATATACCCACATTTATTCATGAAGCCAATTCCTTTGCAGGCAAGAGTAATATGCTGCTAGGAAAAAGGGCGATTCATGTTTTTGTTGCAACAGCGGGTATGGAAACATTTTTTCCTGCCGAAAAAATTACCATCACCGGAAATCCGGTACGATCTACGATCACATCTATGCATATTTCTCATACCGAAGCTTTGAAATTTTTCGGTTTGGGTGATGATAAAAAAACAGTTCTCGTTATTGGAGGAAGTTTGGGTGCAAGAAGTATCAATGAAGTAATAGCTGCCCATATTCATGAATTTTCTTCACTGGGATTACAATTGATCTGGCAAACAGGAAAGAATAATGCAGATGCTTACCTGCAAAGAGCAAAGCCGTTCTCCAATATCTATGTCAATAGTTTTATTACTGATATGGATAAAGCATATGCGGCTGCAGATATTGTGATATCAAGAGCTGGTGCTATGTCTGTGGCAGAATTATGTGTAGTTAAAAAGCCGGTGATATTTGTGCCTTATCCTTTTGCTGCGGAAGATCATCAAACCGCAAACGCTATGCATTTGGTAAATCATCAGGCGGCATTAATTGTAAAGGATGCAGAAGTGTCTGCTAAGCTTTTTTCAACGATGGTTTCGCTTGCCAAAAATGAAGATCAGCAACAAACATTAAGTAATAACATCGCTTCATTGGCCATTACAGATGCAGATACTGTGATTGCTCAAAAAGTTTTAAGCTATATCCGTGCATAAACTGAACGACATACAAAAAATTTACTTTATCGGTATCGGTGGTATCGGTATGAGTGCATTGGCGCGTTATTTTAAATCAAGAGGGGCGGCGGTAAGTGGCTATGATAAAACCGTTACACCCTTAACAAAAGAATTGGAACAACAGGGTATTGCTATTCATTATGAAGAAAGGGTAGACCTGATCCCGAAAGACGTAGATGCAGTGGTATATACACCCGCCATTCCTTCCAATCATGCTGAGTTAGTGTATTATCGCGAACATCAATATACGGTCGTTAAACGGAGTGATGTATTACAGTGGATCACCGAAGGTTCTTTTAATATCTGTGTTGGCGGTACCCATGGTAAAACAACTGTTACTTCCATGATTGCTCATTTGTTGCGTCATTCAGGTTATGGATGTAATGCTTTCTTAGGTGGTATTGCAGCCAATTACAATACCAATTTCTGGAGCAGTGAGCGAAATGTAGTAGTGGTAGAAGCAGATGAATACGATCGTAGTTTTCTGAAACTGGTTCCGGATATCGCGGTGGTGACAGCCATCGATCCCGATCATTTGGATATTTATGGAACACCGGAAGAAGTAGAGAATGCTTTTGTACAATTTGCAGGAAAAGTAAAACCCGGTGGCTGTTTGGTAACCAAAAAAGGATTGAGTAGAGAGTCTGAACTGAATGCGTCCCATAATTATCGGTATGCCTATCATCAGTCAGATGCAGATGTGACTACAATAGGTCTGAAAGTTGAGAATGGTAGTTACACATTTGATGTACAAGGTCCAACATGGGTGATTAAGGATATTACCCTGCATATGGGTGGATTGCACAATATTGAAAATGCGGTTGCAGCGATTACAGTAGCTAAACATTTGGGTATTGATGATGATAAAATTCGTGCAGCAGTAGCAGATTTTAAAGGTGTTCGCAGAAGATTTGAGTATGCATTGAAAAATGCACAGCATGTGGTGATCGATGATTATGCACATCACCCGGAAGAACTAAGGGCATTGATCAGTGGTGTGCGAAGCATTTTTAACAAACAATCACTTACACTGGTTTTTCAACCGCATCTGTTCAGTAGAACCAATGATCTGGCTGATGGGTTTGCAGAAAGTTTAGATATGGCAGATCAGATCATCTTATTACCCATTTATCCGGCACGAGAGTTACCTATGCCGGGCGTAACCAGTGATATGCTGTTACAAAGAATGAAAGCAAAACATAAAATGATCTTAGAGAAGCAGGACATGCTGAATTGGATCAAAGAAAACAAGCCATCATTGGTGGTGATGGCAGGTGCGGGAGATATTGATGCGTTGGTACAACCGGTAAAAGCGATATTGGAGCAATAGTATATGAATAAGATTGCATGGAAGAAAAGGCTGATTCAAGCCGTCTGGATACTGGCGGGTATTGGTACCATTGTACTGATGGGGGCAGCCATGCAACACAAGAACAGAAAAAAATGTACCGACATAAAAATTGAGATCAGCGGAATTGAAGAACATATGTTCATTGATGAGAAAGATGTGCTGGACTTGATTCAATCAAAAGGAAAAGTAACCGGAATAGCTGTGGCAGCTTTGGATCTGCGCGCAATGGAAACATCACTGGAAACCAATCCATGGGTTCGGAATGCAGAAATGTATATCGATAATCAACAGGTATTACAAGTGTTGATTGAGGAAAGACAACCTGTTGCCCGTGTATTCACGATTCAGGGAGGGTCTTTTTATGTGGACAGTTCAGGTATGCGATTGCCGTTGAGTGAAAAACTATCTGCACGTGTACCTATGTTCACCGGTTTTCCTTCTGATAATGTCAAATTATCAAAACCGGATAGTGTATTGTTAAAGGATATTGTGAAAATCGGAGAGTTTGTATTGGCAGATTCTTTCTGGATGGCACAGGTTGCTCAGATCGATATTGAACCGGGTCGTCAATATGAACTGATACCCGTGGTAGGGGATCATGTGGTATCCATTGGTAATGCAGAAGACCTAGATGCCAAGTTCAATCGTCTCTATACATTTTATAAGCAAGCCTGGTTGCAAAAGGGAATACACTACTATGAACGTTTGAATGTACAGTTCGATAAGCAAGTGGTAGCAGTAAAAAGGGGTGCGGCGGCTATGCGACAGGATTCTACGGCTGCTTTGGCCTTGATACGTCAGATGACTGATCCCTTGATTACAGTACCGGTGACAGTACCGAAGGACAGTATTTCAAAACCCAATCCGGTCTTGGTGGTGGAAAAGCCTGTGCAAGAAAAAGCAGCTGTTAAAACTATTACTAACAATAACAATAAAATAAATACGAATCCGTTATCGAAGAAGGTAGCTACTGAACAAAAGAAGGAAGTAGTGAAGCCGAAGGCGGTGATGAGGAAGAATGAGTAGTTGAATCGTGAATTGTGAATGGTGAATTGTCAATATTCACAATTGACCATTGACAATTCACCATTCACAAAAATTGGAAACAACTAAAACACATACCTTATGAATCACAATGAATCACCCATCATTGTTGGTCTGGACATCGGAACTACTAAAATTGCGGCCATTGCCGGTCGTAAGAATGAGTATGGCAAACTGGAGATATTAGGTTTTGGCCGTGCCAACAGCAGCGGTGTACAACACGGACAAGTGTTGAACATCGATCAAACCATTAAAGCGATTCAGCAAGCTTTACAAAACTGTTATGACAGCAATCCTGATCTTGAGATCAATGAAGTTTATGTAGGCATTGCCGGTCACCACATCAAAAGCTTACAGACACGTGGCGACATGGTGCGTCAAGAGCATGAAACTGAGATCCAGCGCTGGGAGATCGATCAGTTATTGAATAACCAACGTAAGACCTTCATCCCTGCCGGTGATCAGATCATTGATGTGATTCCGCAGGATTTCCATGTAGACAATATTCAGAATATCAAAGATCCGGTTGGTTACAATGGGGTGAAAGTGGGCGCTAATTTCCATATCATCACCGGTGACCGTAATGCGATCAGAAATATTCACCGTGCAGTAGACAGAAGTGGTTTAAGTACCAAAGATCTGGTATTACAACCCTTGGCTTCTGCCAGTGCGGTAATGAGTGATATCGATATGGAAGCGGGTGTTGCCATCCTTGATATTGGTGGTGGTACCAGTGACCTCGCGGTTTTCTATGAAGGCATTTTAAAACATACAGCAGTGATTCCATTTGGTGGTGAGAATATCACCAATGATATCCGTATGGGTTTAGGTGTATTGAAGAGTCAGGCTGAAGCCATGAAAGTTCAATTCGGAAGTGCTTTGGCAGATGAGGCAAAAGCCAATGCGTTCATTACGATCCCCGGGTTGAAAGGAATGCCGGCCAAAGAAATCAGCGTGAAGAATCTCGCGGCAATTATCCAAGCAAGAATGAGTGAGATACTTGATTTTGTGACCTATCATATCAAAACAGTAGGATTGGATAGTCGTGCATTGAATGGTGGTATCATCCTTACCGGTGGTGGATCTCAGCTCAAGCATTTGATTCAATTAACTGAATATACTACCGGATTGAATGCAAGAATCGGATTGCCGAATGAACACTTGGCGCCGAATCATATTGAAGAGTTGAAAAAGCCAATGTATGCAACCTGTTTGGGTTTGATCTTGAAAGGGTATAGTGATTATGATCACAAATACAAAGAGTTCAATGAGCAATTCAAGAAGGTAGAAGTGCCTAAGAACCTGAAAGTGGAAGCTCCTGAGATCAGTGTACCGGAAATCCCGGCAGCTCCTCAGCCCATTGATGGCAATACCAGAAAAACAAAGTTCTGGGATAAGTTCAAAAACAATCTGATTGATCTCTTTAAAGAAGAGGAAGATCAGATGATAAAATAAAACACGGATAATCAGCGTTTCCTATTTATTCGTCCTAATGAAAACACAGACAATCTACTAACCCAACAAAAACGTTCTCTATGATTCACTTTGATCTTCCCAAACAGAAATCCTCCATCATCAAGGTACTTGGTGTGGGTGGAGGCGGGAGCAACGCCGTTAACTTCATGTTTGATCAGAATATCGAAGGTGTTGATTTTATTATTTGTAATACGGATGCCAAGGCAATCGAGCAAAGTAAGATCCCCAATAAGATACAATTAGGCCCACATCTCACACAGGGATTGGGTGCAGGTGCCAACCCTGAAGTTGGAAAAAAAGCAACAGAAGAATCTCTGGATGAGATCAGACGTATTCTGGAAGTGAATACCAAAATGGCATTCATTACTGTGGGTATGGGTGGTGGAACCGGAACCGGTGGTGCACCCATCATCGCTCAGATCTGTAAAGAACTGGGTATTCTGACTGTTGGTATTGTTACCACTCCGTTTGGATTTGAAGGTCCACGCAGACAAATACAAGCAGATGAAGGTATTCGTCAGTTAAAGCCTTATGTTGATACTTTACTTGTGATCAGTAATGACAAACTGCGTATCCAGTATGGTAATCTGAAAATGAAAGAAGCATTTTCAAAAGCAGATAATGTATTGGCTACTGCTGCGAAATGTATTACGGATGTGATCAACAGCCGTGGACATATCATTGTAGACTTTGCAGATGTTTGTACCGTAATGAAGAATGGTGGTGTAGCGATCTTAGGTAAGGCTGAAGTAGAAGGTGAGAATCGTGCACAGATGGCTATTGAAGAAGCATTGTCTTCTCCTTTATTGAATGATAATGATATTAGAGGTGCTAAGTGGATATTGATCAATATCAATAGTGCTGAAGGTGATCATGAGTGTACTATGGATGAGCTGGAGACCATCAACAACTATCTGCGTATGCAAGCAGGTGAAGATACCGATGTGATTGTAGGTATGGGTTATGACAATACACTCGATAAAAAAATTGGTATCACATTGATCGCAACAGGATTTGAGCACAAAGATCCTTTTGCAAAACCTGTAGAACCTAAAAAAGCAGAACCTAAGCAGGAAAAAATTGTGATGACACTGGATCTCGAAGCTCCTAAGCAGGAAGAAAAAGTAGAAGCACCACAACCTGTTCAGCAAACACTTCCACTAGAAGATAAAGATCCATTTGCTCCAAGAATGGAAGAAGTAGCAGAAGTAGCGCCGATGTTGAATTTGTTTTCAGCACCTGCTATTGTTGAACAAGAACTACCTGCGGCGGAAGAACCGGTAGAAAATTTCACTTTACAGTTTGAGCTGAGTCCTGAAATCACTGCAGAAGTGGTGGTTCCTGAGCCTCCTGCTGAAGAAGTGCATATTAATAAGACCATTGTACAGGATGAGTTGTTGCAATTCAAAGTGAATGAGCAACCTCAGCAACCTGTGGGTAATACCATGTTCAGTAAGCCGATGAATATTTATGCTGAACCGGAAATGCCTGCTCAACCCGCACCACAACCTGTTCAGGAAGTAAAACCTGTGATTGCTGAGATCAAGGAAACGCCTGCACAAGAAGAAGAGCCTTCTATGCAATTGATTGAGAAAGAAGAAACACCTGCTCCTAAGGCAGTGATATCTCCTTCTTCCTTTATTGATGATTCAGTGTTAGATGATGCAGAAGAGCAAAAAAGAAGAGCTGCAGAACGCATCCAACGTTTAAGGAATCTCTCTTTTAATACCAATGGCGGAGATGCCAATGAGTTTGATAATGTTCCTGCTTATGTAAGAAGAAACATGGAATTGTTTGGAAATACACTTACTTCTGTAGAAGATTTCTATAGTAAGTATACAGTAGGAAAGGATGAGAACAATCAAACGCAGATCTCTACCATTAATACATTCCTTGATGGAAAGAAACCCGATTAAGATCGATTGCTTATCATAGATGTTTTAGCCTGGTGATTTTAGTTGTTGACCCCGACGTTGCAGTCGGGGTTCTTTTTTCAACAATATTCAACGGATATTTGTATTAGTTATGCAGGTAGTATTTCTGAATAGCTTCTTAGAAAAAATCAATAAAGGGATTGTTTATTTACGATTATGGCAACAATACTCATCACAGGTGGAACGGGAATGGTTGGACAACAGCTAACAAGAGTACTCTTGTCAAAAGGGTATGATGTTATTTGGCTGAGTCGTGCATCCGGTAAAAAAGAGATCGATGGTAAAGTCATTCGAATTGCTTCATGGAATTTACAGGAACAAACCATTGATGAAACCGCTATTCAGCAAGCAGATCATATCATTCATTTGGCGGGTGCAGGTGTTGCAGATAAAAGATGGACTGCCAAACGAAAGCAAGAAATATTGGATAGCAGGACCCAAAGCAGTGCTTTATTAGTGAAAGCATTACAAACAATTCCTAATAAAGTACAATCTGTTATCAGCGCTTCAGCTATCGGTTGGTATGGACCAGATGAAGACAATACCTTGGGGTCTTCATTCACTGAGGACATGCCTGCTTATCCTGATTATTTGGGAAGCACTTGTAAAGCCTGGGAAGAAAGTATTACTCCGGTTACAGAGCTTGGTAAACGATTGGTGAAATTGCGTATTGGTATTGTATTAAGCACAACCGGTGGTGCACTTGCAGAATTTAAAAAACCACTGAAAGGCGGTATGGCTGCGATACTTGGTAGCGGAAAACAAATGATCAGTTGGATCCATGTACATGATCTTTGCCGCATGTTTTTGTATGCCATCGAAAACCAATCGATGCAGGGAACTTTCAATGCAGTAGCTCCACATCCGGTTTCCAATAAAGAATTGACACTCACATTGGCGAAACAAAAAAACGGATCATTCTATATTCCTTTTTATGTACCCGCATTTCTTCTCAAAATGATACTCGGTGAAATGAGTATAGAAGTACTAAAGAGTGCAACCGTAAGCAGCCGCAAAATAGAAGAACAAGGCTTTAGGTTCGAATACGCTACTATTCAACAAGCTTTAAGAGATCTGTGATTCGTTGATCTTTGATTTCTTGATTTGCCTTTATTAAATCAAAAAATCAAAGATCAAAAAATCAAAGATTTTAAAGGTCTCTTTTCTTATGAACCCTATAACAGATAAACCAGATGGCGGCCGTTAAGATAATGGTCATGATGACGTGTTCCGGAACGGCTGCTACGGCTTTTTCATAACCGGCTTTGGCATCTTTACCGAAGTTGCCAATAAAAGCAGGAGGTGGGACGATACGATCTGATATTTCGAAAGGGAAAAATCTTCCCAGATCATTACCTACTTTATACTTGAACCAGGATACACCTATATTTTCAATGATCAGATACTGAAAGAAATAAATACCCAAAGCGATGAAGGCTTTTTTAATCAAGTATCCCAATAAAAAAGCGAGTGTCAATTGAGCAAAGGTTTGTAAGTAGAATAAGGGAATGTATTCCAACTGCTCTGCCCATCTGTAGAATGTTTTACTATCGGTATAGAATCCATAACCTGCTGCTACAATAGCATAAACAATCGTGATGATGGTGCTGATGATCAGTACATCACATAATTTACTAGTGATAAAATTCTCCCTGCTCCAACCATCGATGATGTTTTGTCTGTGCGTTCTGTAGTTGTACTCATTCGTGATCAACATGATCACTAAGATTGCGGGCAGTACAATAAAAAATGAGGAGAAGAATGCTACCGAATGCCAGGTTTCTGGGAAGGCATAGGGATTGCCCAACAGCATTTTGGCAATGGCTCCCATTTCTTTTCCCGTTGAAATTTCTTCATAAACATTCAGGAACATTAAATTGATACTCGGATAGGTGAGTGCTACAATCACCAGCATCCACCAAAAGGCTGGATACTTTTTGATCTTTAACCATTCTATTTTTATAAGCGATAACATGATTTCTTGTTTTAAGGATGAATTAGTCGTTGGTGAGTTCGAAGAATTTTGTTTCCAGACTTTTCTTCTTCAGGAGTAATTGGTTCAAAGTGATACCCTGATTGAAACAATAGCGATTGATATCTTCCATATTGGCAGTACCAATCGGGAAGAATAACTGAATGGCTTTTCCTTCTTCTTTTAAGTGAGTATGTCCGGGAATACTTGCCAGCACTTCTTTGAGCTTCACCGTATCTTGAGCGGATACTTCTACGATATCTTCATTCGCCAACACTTCATCTACAGGTCCGGCCGTCAATAAGTTGCCTTTTTTTAGGATGGCCACATGCGTACATACTTTTTCAACTTCATCCAATAAATGACTCGCCATGATAATGGTTTTACCATCACGTGCCAGTTGTTTGATCAATTCACGGATTTCTGCAATACCCACAGGATCCAATCCATTGGTAGGTTCATCAAATACCAATACATCCGGATTACCCAATAAAGCTGCACCTATGGCCAGTCTTTGCTTCATACCCAGACTATAGGTTTTGAATTTGCTCTTTTTTCTCGCAGATAGTTTTACAATCTCCAATACCCGGTCTATATCTGCAGCATCACCTCTGCCACTGATGGCGTGTGTGATATTTAAGTTATCTACTGCAGAGAGATAATGGTAGAAATTCGGCGTTTCTAACAGAGAGCCAATCAGTTTTCTGGTGGCAGCTGAGCCGGGTTTTCCAAACCAGTTGTAGGTACCGGATCTGGCTTGTAAGATATCCAGAATAATACTGAGTAGGGTGGTTTTACCACTACCGTTTGGACCTAAAATTCCGAAAACACATCCTTGCGGAACATCGAAGGATACACTATTCAGGGCTTGAATGGAGCCATAATTTTTAGAGACTCCCTGAATGGAGAGAATGGGTTGCATAAGCGGTTGTTAACGATGAAAAATGATAAACCAAGGGTTGAAGCATATCGAAGATAACTAGAATGTTGACTTTTTACTAGAATTGGGATGATCTGTTTTTTACATGTATCAACGGTCAGTGTCCGGTTTAAAGGCACTACATCTGGGATTTTAATGTGCTGAGATTCGAAATAATAATAAATTACAGCAACAAATTACATAGACCTGCATGCACCCGCACAACGGCAATGTTTTGGTACGATCCGATATCTGTTACCTGATAGAAGAAACGACTATCAAGTATCAATCAACCATTGAAGATAAAAAGATCATTCTTTCATTATCTTGTCCACTCCATACCCATTGGATTGTTACATCTGAAATCGTATTGCGTGAGGTCATTGAAATTCTTTTAAAAAATATGTTGGAGCTGAGTGATGATGAGGGAGTAATTGAAATATCCATTACTCCCGGAGATCTGTTTCTGACACTAGATTTTTTAAATCGCTCAAAATCAACAGAAGCTGGCAAGCTGCATGCTTTTTTTACAGATTCGGCAAATATGTATCATACTTTTTTGTACAAGGCATTGGAACTGACCATGCAAGAATTGGGGGGCGAGATTATTTATGGTACTTCAGAAGAAGCCGGTACTTTTTTCCGTTTGAAAATAAAAGAGAGTTAGTGCCTATACTAACTCTCTTTTATTCATTATGCGATATGTATTTATATCAGTATTAATTCCTCACCGGTCTACCACTTTTCAATACACTTTGAATACGCTCTAATGTTTTTCTTTCGCCACAAAGACTCAAGAATGCTTCTCTTTCCAGATCCAATAAATATTGTTCAGTAACGTTGGTAGGTTCACTGAGATCACCACCGCACATTACGTACGCTAATTTCTTGGCCACTACCACATCATGATCCGTGGCATAACCACCACGCCACATACCATTAATACCTGCATACAAAGCACCCAAGGCTGAACGACCTAATACTTTGATATCATTGCGTTGAATAGGAGTGGTATAACCGCTGTCATACAATTCAATTACTGATTTTTTGGCTTCAGCAATGCGTCTGCCTGTATTCATCACAATTTCATCCGCTCCTTTTCTTAGGATACCCATTTCCAATGCTTCCTGTGCTGAAGTGGCTACTTTCGCAGTGGCGATGGATAAGAATCTGTTTTTTAATGTAATAGTTTCCGGCTCATCTTCATGCATTTCATCGGCGGCGCGCAGCACAAATTCTTTGGTACCACCACCACCGGGAATCAATCCGACACCCAGCTCCACCAATCCGATATAGGTTTCTGCAGCAGCGCAGATTTTGTCTGCATGCAAATTCATTTCACATCCGCCACCCAATGTCAATCCATGTGGTGCGATGGCTACAGGAACAGAAGAATAGCGAACACGCATCATCGTATTTTGGAACATGCGTATGGCCATATCCAGTTCATCATATTCCTGTTCAATCGCCAACATGAAGATCATTCCCACATTGGCACCGGCACTAAAATTCGGACCCTCATTGCCAATCACCAGACCTTTGAATTTTTCTTCCGCGATAGCAATGGATTTATTCAATCCTTCTAACACTTCACCACCAATACTATTCATTTTGGTACTCCATTCCAGTCCCGCAACACCTTCTCCCAGATCATATAATCGACAAGCACTGTTTTTCCAAACGGTTTTGTCTTTATGATGACTCATCACCAGGAAGGATTCTCCACCCGGAATAGCTTTATAGGATTTTGAAGTTTGATCGTAGAACATTCTACGACCGTTCTCTACTTTATAAAAACTAGTGGCGCCGGTAGCCAGCATTTCATCGATCCATGGTGCAACTGCCTGTCCGGCAGATTTCATAGCAGTTACTGTTTCTTTTACACCCACTGTATCCCAGGATTCAAAAGCACCGATTTCCCAGCCAAAACCTGCCATCATCGCATCATCTACACGATAGATCTCATCACTGATCTCTGGAATACGAAATGAGATATATGAAAACAGTGAAAAATGGAAAGCGCGATAAAATTCACCCGCCTTGTCTCCGGCAGCAGACAACATTTTAATTCTTTGCTTCAGGTCTTCCACCGGCTTGGCTGCTTCTATACTTTGGAACTTAGGTTTATTACGCGGACCATATTCCATGGTCTTCAGGTTCAAGGTTTGAATTTCTTTTCCTTCTGCTGATTTGATTTTTTTGAAGAAACCTTGTCCGGTTTTATCCCCCAACCAATTATTGGTTACCAATGTTTCCAGCCAAGCAGGAATATTGAAAATAGCGTTGGCCTCGTCTGTCGGACAATTATCTGCCACCCCTTTTGCCACTTTTACCAATGTATCGATACCAACTACATCAGCTGTTCTGAAAGTAGCTGATTTAGGTCTGCCGATGATGGGTCCGGTGAGTACATCAATCTCATCAATACCCAGACCTAACTTGTCCATGATATGAAAGATGCTCATGATGCTGAATACGCCAATTCTGTTTGCTATAAATGCGGGAGTGTCTTTACAGAGAACCGTTGTTTTTCCGAGATACAGATCACCATAATGCATTAAGAAGTCAACGATCTCCGGATCGGTATATGGTGTTGGAATGATTTCGAGTAAACGGAGGTAGCGGGGCGGATTAAAAAAGTGTGAGCCACAGAAATGTTTTTTGAAGTCTTCACTTCTACCTTCCGCCATCATATGAATGGGGATACCCGATGTGTTGGACGTAACCAAAGTGCCGGGTTTTCTGAATTGTTCAACGCGTGTATAAATCTGTTGTTTGATATCCAAACGCTCAACCACCACTTCAATGATCCAGTCGCAGTTAGCAATATCTTTCATATTGTCATCAAAGTTGCCGGTGGTAATTCTTTTCGTAACAGATTTGCTGTATACCGGAGATGGATTGCTTTTGATAGCAGCTTGTAACGCATCATTCACCAGTTTATTTCGCTCTGCGGGTTTGCTGCTTTCTTCTGCGCCTTTGGCTACCATGTCTAATAACAATACCTGAACACCCATACCTGCAAAGTGACAGGCAATACGAGAACCCATTACACCACTACCCAATACTGCAACTTTTTTGATAGAACGTTTCATGCGTTTACATTTATTGATTTTGATCACCTGAAATACACCCATTATAACCAGGTTTTTTTAAACCCATGGAATGTTGGATTTCATGTGCAACAGCTTTACCGTAAAATTAGTTAGTTATGCAACTATTTGTATCGAAGGTAAGGGAATTTATTTTTTAAAAGATAGGTAAGTAAAGGGCAAAAAAAATCCAACTTCATTACCCTGAACGAATGAAGTTGGACGATGGCTCTTCAGTAGGATGATGTTGGAAACAGTTACTCTTCCGAAGGAGCCGCACCTTTGTATGCCATATAGAGGCATCCCAGGTAAACGATTAACAGGACGTACACTAACATAATCGGGGGGATTTTGTTTGTTTACAATTTATGATGAAAAAAGATAAAATGAACTTGTTTTAACAGTGCTTTTATACACTTTGTGTGGATAGTGACAAAGAAATGACTGATTCAGAGAGTCTTATGCCAATGTTAATCTTTGCAAATATTATTCGGTTGTATCATTGTGGCCTTTATCCATATTTGTAAACAGTGGAATGCAGGTTTTGTTTCAAAATCTGGTTGCTTTTTTTCAATTGCCACTCAACAAGAAAGCATTGGATTTGGATGGCTTTCAGTTATTTTTGTTTACATGGAAGTAACAGCCGCACTTACAGATCATTTGGCTCATTTATCAAGACTTCATTTTAGTGAGGAGGAAAAAGCAGAGATTCAAAAGGATCTTGAAAAAATGGTCGCTTTTGTAGAAACACTCTCTCAAGTTGATACGGTAGGAATTGAGCCTTTGATGCATATCGGGCAGTCTACCAATGTTTTGAGAGCAGATGAAATACAAGGTTCCATCAGTCAAGAGCAGGCATTACGGAACGCTTCCGGTACCGGCACTTCTTTTTTTCAAGTTCCCAAAGTGATTCGTAAATAGGTTATCAGAGATTTACTTAAATTGTCATCATGTCAAATCAGGCGATCATCCGATTAGAAAATATCCAGAAAAGTTATTTCATGGGTAGTCAAGCCATTCCTGTATTAAAAGGAATCACACTGGATATTCGTAAGAATGAATATGTAGCGCTGATGGGTCCATCCGGAAGTGGTAAAAGTACTTTGATGAATATCCTCGGTTGTTTGGATTCACCTACCGGAGGTAAATATATTCTGAATGATAAAGACGTCAGTAAAATGGCGGATGATGATTTAGCAGAGGTGCGTAATTCCGAAATCGGATTCGTATTCCAACAATTTAATCTTTTACCCCGTTTATCAGCTGCCGAAAATGTAGCCTTACCACTGATCTATGCCGGTGTAGGAAAGAAAGAGCGGATGGAAAGAGCATTGGAAGCATTGAATAAAGTGGGTTTGGCGGAGAGAAGTCATCATAAATCCAATGAGCTGAGTGGCGGACAAATTCAAAGGGTTGCGATTGCCCGTGCACTGGTGAATAATCCTTCCATTCTATTGGCGGATGAGCCCACCGGAAACCTGGATTCCAAAACTTCTGTGGAAGTGATGGAACTATTTGCGAAAATCCATCAATCGGGTAATACCGTGGTATTGGTAACGCATGAAGAAGATATTGCTGCATATGCCCATCGGGTGGTGCGTTTACGTGATGGATTGGTAGAAACCGATAAAGTAAGGAGTGTTGCCATGGCGCATCTTTAAGATAGTCACGACAGGTGTACATTTTGTGGAGAGCTTACCAAGGCTCTCTTTTTGTAACTGAACCATTCAAATCTAATTTTGTTTTCAAACACACAACTTATCGCAATGGCCCTTAAGATATATACGAAAACAGGTGATCTGGGTAAAACATCCCTCATAGGAGGAACCAAAGTACCCAAAAGCCATATCAGAATTGAAACCTACGGAACAGTGGATGAGCTCAATTCTCATATTGGATTGGTTGGTGATTATTTTGATGAACCTCATACCCGTTCTGTACTGAAAGAAATCCAAGACCGTTTATTTACCATCGGTTCTTCACTGGCATGTGATCCTGAAAAAGAACCCTTGATGAAAATTCCTGATCTCAAGGAATCTGATATCACGGTGCTGGAAAAAGAGATCGATAAAATGAACGATGCTTTACCGCCCATGAAGTTTTTTATTCTTCCCGGCGGGCATATAGCCGTTTCATCTACCCATATTGCACGATGTGTGTGCAGAAGAGCAGAACGTTGTTGTGTGAATATGCAGGAGCATGAATTATTTGTAGATCCCTTAGTCATCAAATACCTCAACCGCCTAAGCGATTATCTCTTCGTCCTTAGCCGCTTCATTGGGCAACAATTGGGGGTGGCGGAGATAGCGTGGAAACCGCGAGTGTAGGGGAGAAGTGAAACGTGAAAGGTGAAAAGTGAAAGGTCTTCAGATTTTCACCTTTGACTTTTTACTAACTTACAATCACCCCATCCTTCATATGCAAAGTCCGATCACTCAACGCCGCCAATTCTTCATTGTGTGTGACGATGAGGAAGGTTTGGTTGAAACGGTCTCTGAGTGTTCCGAATAGTTGGTGTAATTCTTTGGCATTGGCGCTGTCTAGATTGCCGGTGGGTTCATCTGCGAAAATGATATCGGGTTGATTGATCAATGCTCTTGCAACCGCTACTCTTTGTTGTTCTCCACCGGATAATTGATTGGGTTTATGTTCTGCACGATCAGCCAGTCCTAAAAGCGATAACAATTCCATTGCTCTGGTTGCTACTTGCTTTTTGGGGGTTCCCGCGATCCAGCCCGGGATACTGATATTTTCCAGTGCTGAAAATTCAGGTAATAAGTGATGAAACTGGAAGACAAATCCAATATGTTGGTTTCGAAAAGCAGCCAGTTTCTCACCTCGCAGCTCATCAACAGACTGATTATTTAACCAAATAGAGCCGGAATCGGGTCTGTCGAGTGTGCCTAGAATATGCAGTAATGTACTTTTTCCGGCACCGGAGGAACCTACAATACTCACCATTTCGCCCTTGTTGACCTCAATATCTACGCCTTTCAAAACTTCTAGCTGACCGTATTTTCGGGTGATGTTGACTGCTTTTAGCATGAATTCTGCGCTGTTTTGCTTACAAACCTACGAACAGGGCTTCATATCAGCCTATTTTTAAACATTTCTTTACACACTGTGGACTGTCATATTTGGTGGTTTCATATATACGGTTACATTTGCAAAAAATTAAAAGGTAAGTTATGTTCTGGACATTAGAATTGGCAAGTTACCTGGAAGAAGCCCCTTGGCCTGCTACCAAAGATGAACTGATTGATTATTCTATCCGTAGTGGTGCACCTATTGAAGTGGTTGAGAATCTCCAGGAATTGGAAGATGAGGGAGAAGTGTACGAGAGCATAGAAGACATCTGGCCTGATTACCCTAGTCAGGAAGACTTCATGTTCAATGAAGATGAATACTGATATTTCGCTCTCTGTGATACAAAAAGCCGCCTTGTGTAGAGGCGGCTTTTTTTTGTCCATAGTCCATAGTCGATAGTCCATAGATATAAACTATGAACCATGGACCATGGACTATGGTCTATCTTTCTTGAAAGTAAGCTTGAAATAAAGCAGTAACAAAGTCAAAGCTAGTACAACACAATTAGCTACGATCACCGGACCGCTTTCAATGGCGAATCCGTATACCAACCAAACAATGGTACTGGTAACTACGATCAGGATCATCCAAATACTCAAGTCACCTACGCTTTTCGATTGCCAGGATTTGTATACCTGTGGTATAAAAGTGATAGAGGTTAGGAAGGAGCCGAGATAACCTACGATTTCGATCCAGTTCATAAAATAGTATTTGAGAATTTCTGATGTTGGATGTCTGATTTGTTCTATATCAGACATCCGACATCAGAAATCAGACATAATTATTCCACACCCAATTTCGTCATCACTTCCATACTTACTCCTGTGGTAGAGTAACCACCATCGTGGAAGAGATTTTGCATGGTGACCATGCGGGTGAGGTCTGAGAATAGGGTGATGCAATAGTTGGCACAATCTTCTGCACTGGCATTGCCCAATGGTGCAACGGCATTCGCGAAATCGAAGAAGTCGCCAAAGCCTTTGATACCGGTACCCGCCGTAGTTTTGGTAGGAGACTGTGATACGGTATTGATACGTATTTTTTTCTCCAGTCCATAATGATAGCCAAAGCTACGTGCGATGGATTCTAGCATGGCTTTGATATCAGCCATATCGGTATAGAAAGGGAAGGTTCTTTGGGCAGCCATATAGGTCAATGCAACCACACTTCCCCATTCATTGATAGCGTCTAATTTTCTGGCAACAGATAACATTTTGTGCAGCGACATAGCCGATACATCAATCCCCTTCATGAAATAATCATAGTTTGATTCTGTATAAGGGATTTTTTTACGGATGTTGACACTCATACCAATCGAGTGCAATACAAAATCGATTTTACCACCCAGTACTTCCTGTGATTGTGTAAACAGCGTAGTGAGTTCTTCCACACTGGTAGCATCTGCCGGAATGATCTGTGAATTGGTTTTTTCAGCCAGTTTATTGATTTCACCCATACGCATGGCAATGGGTGCGTTTGTTAGTACGAATGTGGCGCCTTCTTCGTGTGCTTTCTCAGCTACTTTCCAGGCGATAGAATTTTCATCAAGAGCACCGGTAATGATACCGCGTTTTCCTTTGAGCAGGTTATAAGCCATAATCTTTGTTTTAGTCAATGTTTGAGGGGTAAATGTATAGAATATCAGCTAAATCTCTAATTCATGACCATTTCTCTGGCATTTTCCAGTGCAGCAGCCGTTGGTTTTTCTCCACTCAACATTCTGGCAATGGCAGTAATGCGTTCATCTTGATTCAGCATTCTGATATTTGTTTTGACAGCATCGTTCACGATCTCTTTGTACACAAAGAAATGCGCATCTGCCTTGCCCGCAATTTGTGGCTGATGCGTGATGCAGATGATTTGTCTGCCCGATGCCATTTCCTTCATGATCAATCCAACCTGTTTGGCAGCTTCGCCGGAAATACCGGTATCGATCTCATCAAAGATCATGGTAGGCAGGTTGATGGACTTCGCAACAAGAGATTTGATACACAACATCAATCTACTCAGTTCCCCACCACTGGCTACTTTTCGAATCGGCTCAAAACGGTTGCTTTGATTGGTTTGTCCGGCAGGCACATTGGCATCAAAGAGAAACTCAATATTGTCTTTTCCGTAGGGTTGTAATGCGATGGGCGTTACCGCCACTTTTATTTGTGCATTGGGCATCCCCACTTGTCGCAACAACTGATTCACATTCTTTTCCAGTGGTGGGATTTGTTGGGTTCTTGCTGCCGATAATTTTGTGGCAATGGCATCTGCTTTGTCGTGTAATAGCTCCGTCTCTTTTTCCAGCTGCTGAATGGTTTCGTCGATATTTAGAACAGCTTGTAATTTTTCTGCAAGTGAAGCTTGTAATTGAAGCAGATCAGTGGTTGTTTGCAAACCATGTTTCTTGAGCAATTTATAACCATCCGCCAATCTTTGATTGATCCATTCAATTCGTTGCTGATCAAATACAACAGAATCATTGATATGATCGGTTTCTGATGCAATATCCTGTAGTTCTACTTGTGCGCTTTGTAATCTTTCAATCAAGACTTGTAGGTCTTTATGCATGCTTGCAAATGGCTGCAACTGCTGAATCATTTGCTTCAGAAGGGTAACCACCGGTTGATCACTTTCACGTAAATCAAAATAGACTTTCGTGAGTGCAGCTTTAATGCCTTCGGAACTGTTGAGCACTTTCAGTTCCTGATCCAGTTCTTCGAGTTCATTTTCTTTGAGTGACAGTTCATTCAGTTCATCAAAAAGAAATTGATGGTAATCTGCTTCTTTGTTAAAAGCAGATTTCTGTTCTTTCAATTCCTCTAATTTTTTGACACTCGACTGCCAATTGCGGAAGATGTGTTGGTATTCCTGTAACATTGATTGATTGGCTGCCAATGCATCCAACACTTCACGTTGAAAATCGCTATCTCCTAACTCCAGTGTATCAAATTGCTGATGCAGGTCAACCAATAAAGAAGCGAGTTGTCTAAGTTGCTGCAAGGAAGCAGGTGTATCATTAATAAAGGCCCTGGATTTTCCATTACTACCGATCTCTCTTCTCAATACCAATTCACTCTCAATATCCAATTCATTGGATTCCAGAAACTGAATGACTTCAGGTTTATCATCCACCGAAAAAACGCCTTCAATAAAACATTTTTTATTCGTGTTCACCAGCACTGAACTATCTGCACGCTCACCCAATATCAAACTCAAAGCCCCCATCAAAATACTTTTACCCGCACCTGTTTCCCCTGTAATAATATTCAACTGCCGAGAAAAATCAATTTCGATCTCCTCAATAATCGCATAGTTCTGTATCGTGAGTTTGTTCAACATAAAATCTAATTTAGGATGTCAGATCGCAGATCTCAGATTTGATAAACGTCATCATTCAACCCAGCACCTAGCACCTAGTACCCGATCACCCAACCTTCTGCAATTTATACAATCCCTCATTCCCCTTTACATCTCATTATCCCCGATTTCGCGCGTTGGTCCAGTGAGTTTTTGTATTCATGATCGCCCATGTCCAAACAACGTTGATAATACTGAATGGCAAGGGCTTTTTGTCCGCGGGCTTCGTATATCTGTCCAATTTGAACCGCCGCTCGTGCAGCATAATATTCTTTTCTGAATTCGCCTAGTCTGATAGCAGCTAAATAAGCGTTGATGGCTTCCTCTTCTCTGCCCAGGTCATCAAAAATTCTGGCAGCACGGTATACATATTCTAGTCGGTCTTCTTCTTTGGGAAAATCATTTTCCGTTTTTCCATGTAACTGTGCCAATGCTTCTTTATGATAGCCACCATCACTTAAGAACCTGGCTTTTAAGAGTAATAAGTTAGGCCAATAATTGGCTTTTGCATCTCTCAAAGCTTTTTTATCGGCATCTGAATCCGTAGCACCTTTGGTCAATACCATTTGTCGAGCTTTTTCTGCAGCGGCCGTATTGCCCATCATGTAATGACAGAGTCTTATTTTATCATACACATCTTTCACATAAAAATTGCCTTTGAATTTTTGTAGGAAACGTTCAAAATAAGGAATGGCTTCTTCGGGTTTTAGCTGATACATTTTCACAAAACCCATTTCAAAATCCCAGATCGGTATATCCAAATACTCATTAGATAGATTTCTATTCTGAACGATCTGCTGGGTATATTGGGCTTGTTTGTTATTGAGGGTGAGATTGGCAGCCATCCATCCATGTAAATGATTGTTGACCAGATCCAATTTCTTTTGTTGAATAAAAGTAATCGCTTCATCTTTTTTGTTATCCATATAGAACAATAGATACGGATAGATGAATTGTGCTTCATGAGCATAGATTTTTGCGTATACATCATTACTGTTCACAAAAGCTTGTACCGTTTTCAAACCATCCGTAACAGAGCCACGCATACCCAAAATATTGGTCAACCATTTGTATCCTTTGGGAACAGTGCCAATCATGGTTTGAATAGTGCCATAATACAAATCATCAGCTGTAAAAGAGGGGAATGATTTTTTATTGTCTTTTAAAAGCATCCATGCTCTGCGAATATCCCATCCGGCTTCCCAGGTTTTACCAAACTTAATGGCAGATGCCGCTTTATGGAGTCGTAAAGTACTAAGTGCAAATCGATAGAATGGGGAAGAGTTGGGTCCTTGTTCCAGTATGCTGATGCGTTCTGAAAATCGAGGATACAAGATTTTGTATTCCGCCGGATTTTCATTCAAGAATAAAGTCAGGAAGTCGATATAACTCTCCAACATGACCGGTATCAGGTTATTGGGATTTTGTTGTTTGGCTTTTTCAATCCATGATTCGCCCTTCACCAATTTCAATTTGGTGATTTCCTGATAGGCTTGTTGACAGGTAGCATTGAAATCATACACTTTCTGCGCATGTACAGAAGTTATGAAGAGCAAAGAGAGGAGAAAAGATAGACGGATTTTCATGCAGCCCGAAAATAAGAAAGGACAGCCAAATAGCTGTCCTTTCCAAGTATTTAAAGTGATCTTACTTTACATCTACGCTGTCGTTCAAATCAGCATCTACCAGAATACGACCACAGTTTTCACAAACGATGATCTTCTTGTGTAAACGGATCTCACTCTGACGCTGAGGAGGAATAGAGTTGAAGCAACCACCACAAGCATCACGCTCTACCGGCACAACAGACAAACCATTGCGGTAGCTCTTACGGATACGATCGTAGCTGTACAATAAACGCTCGTCGATATGACTGCGTGCTTCAGCACTTTGTTTATTGAAATGAGTTTCTTCTTTCTCAGTATCAGCGATGATCTTTTCCAGTTCGCCTTTTTTATGGTTCAATACACCATCTTTCACAGCGATCTGCTTTTTAGCCGCTTCCAAAGCTTTTACTTTATCAGCCAGCTCTTCATTCGCATCACGGATATGCTTTTCACACAATTTGATCTCCAGCTGTTGCATTTCGATCTCTTTGTTGATGGCTTCAAATTCACGGTTGTTCTTTACATTCTCGCTCTGCTTCTCATATTTAGCGATCAATGCTTCACTTTCTTTCATCGCAGCTTTCTTGCTTTCAATGAATTCAGTGATACCATTCAGTTCTTCTTCAATACGAGTTTGACGGCTCTGTAAACCCTGGATCTCATCTTCAAGGTCACTCACTTCCATGGGAAGTTCACCCTTCAAGATCTGGATCTCATCCAGTTTGCTATCGATCTTCTGCAATTTCAGCAGATTCACCAGTTTTTCTTCAACCGAAAAGTCTTTAACGGAAGCCATATTGTATGTGTGATTTATTGTTGATTGTTATTCCCCCGTGAAGTAGTTCACCGGATTGGTTTTTACTTCAGATTTGAGGACGGCAAAGGTAGGGAATTTAGCCTGTAAAACATCAATCAGTAGGTCGGTAGTGAACTGCTCACTTTCCCAATGACCGATATCGGCAATCACCATACGGTCATTGGCATCAAAGAATTCATGGTACTTGAAATCAGCTGAAACATAGATATCGGCTCCTTTGGACAGTGCTTTCCCCGTTAAAAAGCTCCCGGCCCCCCCACAAATCGCCACTTTTTGGATGTTTTTGCCCAAAAATGGCGTGTGTTTCACCATCGAAAGCCCAAAACTGGTCATCAACATCCGTAAAAACCGGGTTTCTTCCATGGGTTCGGGTAATGTTCCGATCAAACCACTTCCAATATTCTGATAATCATTGCCTAAGCTCACTAGATCATAAGCTACTTCCTCATAGGGGTGGGCTTGGAACAAGGCAGATAGGATTTCTTGCTGTTTCCAAACCGGGAAAACAACTTCTACCCGAATTTCCTTCTCTGAATGCGTAGTACCGATCTCTCCCACAAAAGGATCAGTGCCCTCACCGGCCTGAAAAGTTCCGGTACCCTCTACATTAAAACTACAATGGCTGTATTTACCAATCTCTCCGGCTCCGGCGGTAAAAAGAGCGATTCTTAAGGCCTCTGCATGCTCCACCGGTACAAATGTGTGGAGCTTCATCAATTGTCCGGGTTTGGGTGATAATATCTTTCGGTTGATCAATCCCAGTTTATCGGCGATTTTATTGTTGACACCCCATGAAACATTATCGAGATTGGTATGAATGGCATAAATGGCGATATCGTTTTTGATGGCGCTGATCACTGCTTTCTCCACATAATTTTTGCCGTTCAATTTTTTCAATCCACTGAAAACGATCGGGTGATGTGCTACCACCAGATTACAGCCTTTTTGTTTTGCTTCTAGAATCACTGCTTCCGTAGCATCTAAAGTGCAGAGTACTCCAGTACATTCCCAAGAGGCAGATCCGGTGATCAGACCGGCATTATCATAACTCTCTTGTAGTGATGGTGGGGCCAATTGCTCCAGCACCTGTATCATGGCATTGATCTTCATATTTGTTGATTCGAATCAGCAAGTTACCTTCATTCTATAATTGATGGTATGCGTGAAGGCGATTTTCTTTTTTATGATGGACAAATACTCCGTTCAGACAAACTGCTGATCTCTCCCAATAACCGGTCTTATCGTTATGGTGATGGTTGTTTTGAGACCATCAAAGTATTGAATGGAAAGATCATGTTGGCAGACTACCATTTTGAACGATTGTTCAGCTCTTTAGAAACACTGCGCTTTAAAAAGCCGGGTTATCAAAGTGCCGGTTGGTTAGAAAAACAAATCCTATCCGTTGTAGAAAAAAACGGACATACCAAAAGAGCACGTGTAAGGGTGACAGTGACGCGAGGTGATGGCGGTATTTATGATGAACAAAATCATTATCCCTATTTTTTGATCCAAAGCTGGCCTTTACAACCAGCCACACAGGAACTGAATGAAAATGGATTGGTGATTGATATCTATAAAGACGCCAGAAAAACAGCCGATCTTTTTTCATCCATCAAAAGCAATAATTATCTGCCTTATTTGATGGGTGCACTCTGGGCAAAAGAACATCACTTAAATGATGCGATACTGCTGAATCCCGATAATCGAGTAGCAGATGCCACCATCGCCAATGTATTCATTGTGAAAGATGGAAGTATCAAAACCCCTGCACTAACAGAAGGTCCCGTAAACGGTGTGATGCGCAGACATCTATTACACTTGCTTCGAAAAGAAAATATACCGGTAGAAGAAGGCACAATCACCGTAGATGAATTACTCGAAGCCTCCGAACTATTCCTCACCAACGCCATCCACGGCATCAAATGGGTGAAGCAATTAGGCAACAGTCATTACACCAACACAACAGCGATTCGTCTATATAAAATGATGAAATCAGATTTGAAATCAAATAATGAATTTTAGGGTGTAGCACAAATGAGGGTATAGTGTATTTCACCCCTAACCAGTCCCTGTGGACGGGCCTCATTGGGTTCGATGTCGAGCGTAGCGAAGACAGATCAGAACCTGCGAAGCGGATCTGATCAGAAGCCAATGTAGCCCGGTAACAGGGACGAGGCCCAGCGGCCAAGAGCGAAAAATAAAAAATTAAGTGTTTATCTATTTAATAGTAAGTCTTACAGTAAAAGTTTACCAATAGGTAAACTTTTAAAATCCCCAACTGTTACAAAACAAAAATTTCATGAAACCTCGCATACAGGTCATGTGGTTCCGCAGGGACCTTCGCTTAACAGACAATGCAGCATTGTACCATGCATTGAGAACAGGTGTTCCCGTACTTCCCATATTCATTTTTGATCGCAATATTCTCGATCAACTCGAAGACAAAACAGATCGTCGTGTGGAATTCATTCATGCTGCGCTTACGGAAATGCAAGTGCAATTGGCATCTATGGGAAGTAGTTTAGCAGTGTATTATGGTTTCCCGATGGATGTATACAAACAGTTGACCGAGGTATATGATATCGAAACTGTTTTTACCAACGACGATTATGAGCCTTATGCCAAAGAAAGAGATGATGCTATTGCTGCTTTCTTACAATCCAAAGGAGTCGGTTTTCAAACTTTTAAAGATCAAGTGATCTTTGAAAAATCTGAAGTGGTGAAAGATGATGGAAAACCTTATACTGTTTTTTCACCGTATGGAAGAAAATGGAGAGCGACATTGAAACCTTTTCATGTAAAGTCTTATCCGGTAGAAAAATACAACGCTCATTTTTATCAGCAGTCGGTGAAAGAAATTCCTTCATTGGCTTCCATGGGTTTCAAAGCAGTGGATCTGCCTTTTCCAAGCAAGCAATTACAAGAAAGCATCATCAAACAATACAGTGCCAACAGAGATTTTCCTGCAATGGAGAATGGTACTTCCAAAATGGGTGTGCATCTGCGTTTTGGAACGGTGAGTATTCGTCAACTAGCAGCGCGTGCATTGTCGTTGAATGATACCTATGTGAATGAGTTGATCTGGAGAGATTTTTATCATGCTATCCTCTGGCATTTCCCGCATGTAGGAAAAGGCGAGTCGTTCAAGAAAGAATATGATCGCATTGAATGGAGAAACAATGAAACGGAATTTGAACATTGGTGTAAGGGTACCACCGGATACCCCATCGTAGATGCCGGTATGCGTGAACTCAACACCACCGGTTACATGCACAATCGTGTTCGCATGATCGTGGCATCATTTCTCACCAAACATTTGCTGATCGACTGGCGTTGGGGAGAAGCCTATTTCGCGCAAAAACTTTTAGACTTTGATCTAGCAGCCAATAACGGCGGATGGCAATGGGCCAGCAGCAGTGGTTGTGATGCCGCTCCTTATTTCAGGGTATTCAATCCCGCACTGCAAACAGAAAAATTTGATAAGGATCTCAAATACATCCGCAAATGGGTCCCCGAGCTCAATGAATTCAGCTACCCTAAACCGATTGTTCCGCATGATGTTGCGAGGAAGAGGGTGTTGGAAGTGTATGCGAAGGCTTTGAAGACATAGCTGCTAGCTACTAGCTGCTAGCTTCTAGAGGCTAGCAGCTGGTAGCCATTGCTGTCCGGTAAAAAATCAAATTATTTTCTAGTCTCCTGTAATTGCTGTATTTGAGGTGGCAATAACACTATTTTGAGTATTCCAAGCCCCCTATGTTTTAAATAGGTCAGGTGGTTGCCAGA
>Ga0208492_1000285_pt1 | contig 46525 bp, 40 predicted proteins | sample Subbioar_CSW14AB_FD_184820 | JGI IMG/M metagenome (GOLD analysis project Ga0208492, IMG submission 184820) | Serpentinite rock and fluid subsurface biosphere microbial communities from McLaughlin Reserve, California, USA - CR12Mar_CSW14AB (SPAdes) | ecosystem: Environmental > Terrestrial > Deep... | reverse complement strand
GCGTGGGCCCCGGTTCAACCAGGGCCCACGCCGGAAAGGAACATCACATGAACAAACTCAGAGCAACGGCGCTCAGGCCGCGAGCTTCGTGGTCTGCGTGGTCTCGCCCTGGCTGGCGATCACCATGCCGCCACCGCCCGTGCCGAAGCGGATGACAAAGTCGCTGCTGGGCAGGCCGGTGCGCTGGCCGTGCTTGCCGCGGACGATGTACGTGACCGACTGCGTGCCCATGGGCACGTTGCCGTCCACGAACCGCTTCTCGCCGATCACGTCGTAGGCGGTCGGCACCGCGCCGTTGAGGCCGCGGAGCACCTGATAGATGACGCCCGTCACGCCGCGCGGGTTGCTGCACTTCCAGGTGAGCGTGAGCTCGCCCAGGTTGTTGAGCGTCGCGAGCAGGCCGAAGGGCTGCGCCGGTCCGGGGCCCGTGCCGGGGGTCTTGGGCGCGGGGATGCCCGCAAGTTCCCAAACCTCGGCGGGCTTGACACTGGCAAGGGCGAAGGCGTCAATGGAGCGGACGCACTGGCCGCCGAGCTGCCGCACGGTCTTGCAGGCGGTGTTGAAGACGGCGGTTGCGTTCTCCGCCGCGGCCTTCTTGGCGATCAGGTCGGTCAGGGCCACCTGCGCAGCACTGTTGGCGTCCTTCAGGGCCGTGACGCGAGCCACATCGAGACCGATGTCGGCCGGCGGCGCGTCTTCCCAGACGTCCACCTTCTGGAGGACGATCCCGGGGAGCTCGATGTTCTTTGACGGAAACACAGGGCGAGTAGACATAGGAACCTCTTTCTGAAACGTGCCCCGCCGCGCTCGTTACTTGGAGCGGGGCACGGGCGTAGACCACTGAACCCGGGGGCGTGCGGAACATTCCGCACAAGGGACCATTCCCCCGACGCCCCAACCGCAAACCCCGGCACATTCGCCGCAGTCCGCAACGGGCGTACAACCCTCATCGACGGCACCAGGGGGCGCCTTTGGCCAACTTCACAAAATCGGAGCCAGTGCCCACCAGATTTTTTCGAGGGGCCCCCCACCGCCGCCCTCGCCCCCGCCCGGTTTGTCCGGCTCATGCTCGGCAGCCCCATAAAACCGCCCCGCACCGCCCCCAATCGCCGCCCGCCCGCCAACGCCGCCCACGCCTGTTCGGTGTGCGTCCTCCCCTGCGCGCATGCGCGGCACGTTCAGAGGCAAATCGCGCATAGCAGAAACGATTTCGCGCATGCGCGAAATAGTTTCGCGCATGCGCGAAATGACTTTGCGCATGCGCGGAATGGTTTCGTACATGCGCGAAATGACTTTGCGCATGCGCGAAACGGTTTCGTACATGCGCGAAACGGCTCAGCGCATGCGCGAAACCATTCCGCGCATGTCAGAAACCGCTCCGCGCATGCGCCAAACCACCCCGCGCTGCCCTTCACCGGCGGCCAACGCTCCATCCGTGGCACGGGGCCAGTGCCGCCCGCCCCCCATCAGTCTCGTCATCGCTCCAACGCAAACGCAGAAAGCAGTGCGGTTGGGTCAATCCGGGGACGCAGGTAAGGGTTTTTGGTGAGGTAGAGCGCGGGGGCCTGACTTCGAATAATCTGAGGTGGAGACGTGGCGTAGGCGTTGAACGGCGAGTGTATGGAGTAGTCTCCTCCATAGGTTCCGTATCGATTCAGTATCGACTCGGGCGAGTAGCGGTTCCCGTAGGTGCCGTAGGGGTTAGAGATGGAGTCGGCGGCGTACTTGTTCGTGCTGATGAGTCCCAACGGAGTGCCATCGCTGGCAACAATGCGCGACCCTTCGAGCGAGAGGAGTTCATCCGATTCATCCAGAAGGGTACTCGAAGCCCCTCGCCCGACGCGCGAATAGCGCAGCGGGTTTGCGCCTCCAGTGAGGGATCGAACTTTGGTGGCCGCGCCCGGCTCGAACACGTCCACCCAAGGGCTCGGCAAAGGGAACTTCGCCATACGCGCGAACGGCTTGAAAGGTGTGAACGGCTTGAACGGAGCAAAGGGAGGAAACACGTTCAGCCGAGTCATTTGGGCGTTGGCGGCTACTCTGTCGTCTTCCAGCAGAAAGCCCCAGAACTGACCAGTCTTCTTGAACACCTCGTTCCCATTGCGGATGAACCCCAGCCATTCGGCTTCTGGCGAGAAGATGTTGTTGCCCTGTACAAAGGCTACGTACTTGCCGGAGGTGTTGTACAGGTACCGCACCGACACTAGCGCGGCTCCTTGAACGTGAAGGCTGTCCCCAGTGCCGCAAACACCAGACCGGGGATCAGCGCGGAAAGTCCGGCACCTGTGTGCTCGGAACCGGGTGAACTCAGAAGATTCACGCCGAACCCTATGGCGACATTGCTGGCGAGAAAGAGCGCCCCTGAGATGATGGAGAAGAGCTTCTTGTTCGAATAGGCATCGATGTATGTCTTGTACGTGTTGTTCTGGTTTCGAAGGGCTTGGTTCTCGTCATTCAACTGCTTGTAGTAGTGGAGCAGCATCGTGATTGCAGTACGGTTTCCCTCGATCTGGTCGACGGTGAGCCCGGCAAGCTGGTCCGTGGAGAACCCAAGCAGAGGAGGCGCAGGCTGGCCGTTGGAACTGACGGAGCCTGTATTGCCGGGTTGGTCGATCATCGTGCCCCCATGTCACATCTTCTGCACGTGCTGCTCGTCCAGAATCTCCTGAACCGTGATCAGCGTGATCTTCCGCTTGGTGCGCTTCCAGAAGGCGGCGCACTCGGCCTCGGCGTCGCTGGTGAAGCCGAAGGAGACGTAGAAGCCGCGGTTGCGGTCTTCGCGTTCCATGACGGCCTCGAACTGGTCGATGTCGGGGCGGCCGACCTTGTCCATCTGCTTGACTTGCACGGGGAACCAGTCGCCCGCGAACATGCTCGCGCCGGTGAGGCCCGCCTTGTTCTTGCTGGTCTTGGCGTCGTCCTGGGGCTTGGTGCCCACGGGGAAGATGCGGCCGTCAATGCCCATGTCGCCCACCTGCACCTTGTTGGGGATGCCGCCCAACGCGATAACGGCCCAGTTCTCGAACTCGAAATGCGGCAGTGCCCTAAGTTTCTGAATGGTCCACGGCAGATCACGGACGATGAAGCTCTTGGGGTCGTGGGCGCGGTGGCCGGGCTCGCTCTCCTTCATCCCGCACACGTCTTTGAGACGCTTGGCCATCACGCGGCAGGCGGTGGGGGAGATGTCGATGCCGATCCACTGACGGCCGAGGTTCTGTGCGGCAACGAGCGCGGTGCCGCAGCCGCAGAAGGCGTCGAGGATGATGTCGTTGGGGTTGCTGGATGCGTTGATGATTCGTTCTAAGAGCGCGAGGGGCTTCTGAGTTGGATACCCGAGCCGCTCCTGCGCTTGCGAGTTAATCGGGGGGATGTCTGTCCAGACCGTATCGATTGGACGACCCTCCTGCTCATCGAGGTACCGCTTCGCCTGCGGCACGGACCCAGGCTTTGTCTGAATGACCAAGCCGTCTTTGTAGGCCTGCTCCATTCGCTCCTTGGTCCACCGCCATACGCGCGTGACCCCGAGGAACTCGTAGGTGAGATTCGGCCTGTTGTTGCTCGGATTCGTAAGGTCTCCCAAGCGGTAGACCCGCCCATCCGGGTCGCGGTGGCAATACTTGTTCTCGAGCTTCTCGTCGAGGTTGTCAAGGTCGTAAGCGATAAAAGGTCGGTTCCAAGTCCATTCGTCGTCCCCGCCGACGTAGTAGAAGATGGTGTCGTGGTTGTTCGGGAAACCTCTAAACGCCAGGCTTTTGGCAGTAGTGCGCTTCCAAATGATCTCGCTCTGGAAGTTCCGTTCGCTGAGGATCTGGTCGAGCATCACCTTGACGTAGTGGCTGGCGTGCCAGTCGCAGTGGTAGTAAAAGCTGCCCGTCTTCTTGAGGACGCGGGCGAGCTCGACGCAGCGGGGGCGCATGTAGTCGATGTAGGCCTGGGTGCTGGCGTGGCGGTCCTCGAAGGCCCGCTTCTCCTTGGTCTCGCCCCAGAAGACCTCGTAGTTGCGGTTGCTGTTGAAGGGCGGGTCGATGTAGACGAGGTCCACGCAGGCGTCGGGCAGCTTCTTGAGCTGCTCGAGGTTGTCGCCGCAGTAGATGACGCGGGTATCGACGAGGGAAGAGGGACGGCCGGGCTTGGGGGCGGCGGCGGCGCGGGCGGGCTTGCCTGCGGGCGGTGCGGGGCGGCTGCTGAGGGCGTCGAGGTCGTCGGCCAGTACCTCGTCAACCGTGGGAACGGGCGGGGTTGCCTCCTTGGCGGCTTCGGCGTCGGCCTTGGCACGGGCGCGGGCCAGCGAGGCGCGGCCCTGAACCTTGAGCCGTTCCATAACGACTTCGGGATCGGGCTTCGGCTTGGGGGTGGGTTTGGCGTCCTTGCTCACGGGGCGAGAGGATACCAGAACACGGGCTTGACAGGCATCCACGGTTCCGCTTTACTCATTGCGCAAGTAGTAGTAGAAGAGAAGGACGGAGTTCGATTGAAAAATCAAAGGAAGGCCTCCCAGCAGCGGGGTGTTGTTGCGCGCACCTCGGGCACTACCACTTGTTCTGATAGCCCCCGCCTGGTCTTTGCCGTAGAGGATGTCCGCTGCGGCAACCTCACCGTTGGACGATTGCGTATCGAGCTGCCCGGAACCGTCCCATGGCGGGTGATCGGGATTGTCGCGGCGTTGCTGCTCGCGCCGTCCCAGTGAGCCCGCAAAAGAGGAAGAAGGCTCCACCGGGCTGAAGGGATCGGGGTTGCCCCCTTCCTCGGTTCCGGGCGTGGAGCCTTCGTCAACTCAAAGCCTACGGCCCCCACCGTTGCACGATTCCGGTCCCGGGAACTTGGGCACGGGGGAGGGGTGCGCGGCCCCCCCCACCTTTGCCGCACCTTTCCCCAAGTGCCCAGCCGGAGCCGATGACTTGTCGCCTTGGCCTTGGCCTTAAGACCTTGGTGCTGTACGGCGCGGCCCTCGTTCCGCTGGTGCAAAAGGGGCTGCCGCCCCTCTTGCGACTCCCTGCTGAAGGCAAGTCGCCCGCGCGCAGGACGCCCCCTTCCGGTCCTTGGAACTTGGCCCGCGTCACGGCGGCGTGCGGCCGGGTGGTGGAGCGGCTGGTTTTCACGACGCGGTGGCATGCTTGGGCATGGAACCGCGACGCACTGATTCACAGCCCCCCCCCGGCCGGGCCGCCCGGCACGACGAGCACCATCAGCACGGCCCCGGGCCGAAGGGGCACGCGGGGCAGGGTCGGCCTTACGCACGCTTCGCCGCGATGATCGCGACCTCGACGGCGGTGATGTTCGGCCTGATGTACCTCAACACCTACGCGATCGAGCACGTCCGCTTCAGCGAGACCCGCGTCTACATGGCCCTGCTGATGGGCGCGGCCATGGCGGTCATCATGCTGGGCTTCATGCTTGGGATGCACCCCCGCCGCGGGGTGAACGCGGGGATCTTCGGCGGGGCCGCGGCGGTGTTCGTGCTCTGCCTGTGGCTGGTGCGCAGCCAGGCCACCGTCGGGGAGGTGTCCTACATGCGGGCCATGATCCCGCACCACTCCATCGCCATCATGACCAGCGAGCGGGCCCGCATCACCGACCCCCGGGTCCGCCGCCTGGCCGACCAGATCATCGAGTCACAGCGGCGCGAGATCGCGGAGATGGAGGCGCTCATCCGCGAGCTGAGCGGGCCCTGAGCACCGGGTGGCGGGTGAGACTGGCAGCGCCCCTCCACAATGAACCAGCCCGCGTGATGGCGGCTCTTACCGCCCCAGGCCGATCTCCTCGAACATGGCGTCGCTGGTCATGGCGGTGGCGTCGGCCATGATGTTGGCGTAGACGGCGAGGCCGGACATGGCGATGAGCTCCAGGATCATGGCCTCGTCGTAGCCCTGGCGGCGGAGGGTGTCGAAGTCGGCGTCGGTGAGGGCGGCGGGGGTGGCGGCGCACTTGAGGGTGAAGAGGATGACGTCGCGGGAGTCGTTGTCGGGCAGGGCGTGGGGGTCGGCGACCAGGGTGGAAAGGATGTGCTGGTTGACGCCGAAGACGCGGCAGCAGGCGATGTGGGCGGCCTCGCAGTAGCGGCACTGGCGGGCGTGGCTGATGGCGACGAAGATCATTTCCTTGAGCCCGCGCGAGAGCCTGCCCTCCACGAGGATGCTGCGCACCAGGCCCCAGGTGCCCGCGGCCACCTGCGGGGCGTGGCCCTGGGTCAGGATGAAGTTGGGCGGGGCGGGGAAGCCCATGCGGGTGTGGAAGTCGCGGTAGACCGCGCGCGACTGGGGCGGGGCATCGTCGTGCAGCAGCGGCGGGATGCGGGGGGGCATGGCGTGCGGGGCTCCGTGTACGACTGCGATGCTAGGGGGCAGCATCGGGCACGCCGTGCGCGGGGTGGTGAGGACAGGATGAATGATGGCTCAGGGCGGCGGCGTGGTGCGGGCCTGGGCGCGGCCGCCGGGCAGGCTCACCCCGGGCGGTGAGCGTGCCGCGATTTGGGCGCGTGTGACGCTTTCAGCAGGCCGCGCCGCTGAGGACCCGGAAGAAGGCCTCGATGTCCTGGTCGGTGCCGGTGTCGCCGTCGCCGTTGAAGTCGGCGCCGTGGGTCCAGCAGCTTGTGCAGCACTGGCCCGCGAGGCAGGCGAAGAAGGCTTCGATGTCCTGGTCGGTGCCGGAGTCGGTGTCGCCGTTGAAGTCGGCGGTGCCGCAGGTGGGGGCGGGGGCGTTGGTGGTGCCCGTGTCGAAGGCGAAGAGGTAGCCGTGGCCGGCGATGCGCTTGTAGCCGGAGACGTAGAGCGTGTCGCCGCCCGGGCTGATGGCGGGGCCGTGGAGCTCGATGAGGTCATCGGGCAGGCGGGGGAGTTCGTACTGCCAGGCGATGGAGCCGTCGCTGGTGCGCAGGGCCATCACGCGGCCGGGGCAGGCGGTGTCGGGGTAGCCGATGCAGGGGCCGAAGGTCAGGTACATCATCGAGTGGTCGCGCGAGAAGACGGGCTGGTTGACGTAGTTGCCGCTGCCGATGGGGCCGATCTGCCAGACGACCGAGCCGTCGGGGCGGCGCTTGTCGTAGTTGAACCAGCCGTGGCGGAGGTAGACGCTGCCGTCGGTGTCGGTGGTGGTCCAGCTGCTGCCGTAGGACCACAGCGGGTTCTCGTCGGGGTCGCGGGCGAGCTGTTGAGTGATGACGCCGCCGGTGGGCTGGTGGATGCCGACATAGTCCGCGCCGGACTGGATGTGCTCCCACTGGACGTTGCCCTCAAGGTCGATGGCGACGAGGCCGCCCGCGCCGCCGAAGGGGGCGTTGGGGGCGGGGATGGTGCCGGCGCGGATGTAGAAGCGGCCGGTCGCGTCGGCGCGGTCGTTGAGGTTGATGCTGGGGTTCTTAAAACCCTGGACGGTCCAGCGGTGCCAGCCGTCGGCGTGGATGCTGAAGGCGGGGCCGGGGGCGTTGTACCCGCCCGAGCACGTGCCGTAAATGTTGCCGTCAGGGCCGAGCCTGGGGCCCGACTCGGGCCAGGCGCAGCGGGTCGGGAGCGGGGTCCACCAGACCTGCTCGTTGCTGGTGGTGAGGCGCGTGAAGCCCTGGATCCAGAAGGGGGTGTCGGGGGCGCTGAAGTTGACGTACTCGGTGGTGAAGATCGCGCCGTCGGCACGGATGGCGACGGGGCCGTCGGTATTGTCGCGCCACCAGCGGAGGTCCCCCTGCGGGGTGTACGAGAAGAGGCCGCGGTTGGGCCAGTAGACGTTGCCCTGCTCGTCCACCGCGGGGAACGTGCCGAAGGCGTAGGGCTGGGCGACGACCCGCGTCCAGAGGAGCTCGCCGGGGGTGGCGAGGGCGGGGGTTGCGGTCGCGGTCAGGGCGGCGAGGGCGCAGGCGGGCACGGGCGCGGCCGACCGTGTGAGGATCGCGGTGAGCATGCAGGATCATGCGCCGCGATCGACGCCGAATGGTCAGGGTGAAACGTTTTTATGCAGGCGTTCCGGGGCGTACGATCCCGCAGGGGGTACACGCGTGCCGCAGGCCTCGACGCAAACCACGATCATCGAGGCCGCGCGGCGCGTGGCGGATGAGTACTGGTCGCGGAGGGCCAAGGGCGAGAGCGTCAGTGTTGATGACGTGATCGGGGTGGGGAGCGGTGATGTTCAGCACACGCGGATGACGGCGATCGGGTTGATCGCGGGGGACCTTCGCGCGCTCGTCGATGAAGGGACCGGGGCGGGGCCGTGGACCATGACCGGGGCGGGTGGGGCGGACAAGACGCTGGTGGCGACGGTGGTCGCGGGCGGGCGCGTGGGGGACGTCGCGGGCCTGCCGCAGATCGACGGGTACGACATCGTCGGGTGCCTGGGGCGGGGCGGGATGGGGGCGGTGTACGAGGCGTACCAGCAGGCCACGGGGCGGCGGGTGGCGCTCAAGCTGATGCTCGAGAGCGCGGGGTCGGCGGAGGTGCGGGCGCGGTTTGAGCGCGAGGTCGAGGTCGTGGCGCGGCTCGAGCACCCGGGGATCGTGGCGATCATTGACTCGGGGGTGCGCAAGGGCCGCTACTTCTACGCGATGGAGTACGTGGACGGGCTGCCGCTGGACAAGGTGGTGCAGCCCGGGCGCGGCGACATGCGGCGGGCCATCGAACTGCTGGCGGAGGTTTCGGAGGCGGTTGACTACGCGCACCAGCGCGGCGTGCTGCACCGCGACCTCAAGCCGTCCAACGTGCTGGTGGACCAGCGCGGGCACGCGCAGCTTCTGGACTTCGGCATTGCCAAGCTGATGGATGATGGCGGTGCGGGGGGCGGCGCCACGGCCAAAATCGGCCTCACGGTGGCCGGGTCCGAGCAGCTGCTGGGCACCATCGCGTACATGTCGCCCGAGCAGGCCCAGGGGCTCAACGATCAGGTGAGCGTGCGGACGGACGTCTACGCCCTGGGCGCGATCGGCTACCAGCTGCTCACCAACGAGCTGCCCTGCTCCGATCAGGGCACGCTGAAGGACGTGCTCACGCGCATCGCGGAGGTGGACCCTCCCCCACCGTCAACGATCCGCAAGAGCGTGCCCAAGGACCTGGACGCCGTGCTGCTCAAGGCCCTGGAGAAGGCGCCGCCGCTGCGGTACGCCACGGCGGGCGTGCTCGCCGGAGAGCTGCGGGCGTGGCTGGCGGGCGAGCCCGTCGCGGCCCGGCGGCTGGGCGTGCCGACGCGCGCGTGGCGGTGGGCTAAGCGGCATCGCACCTTCTCGATCACGGCGTCTGCGGCGGTGTTCGCGCTGGCGGCGGTGTCGGGTTTCCTTGTCTCGCGCGTGCTGCGCGAGCGCGATTACGCCCGCGAGAACTTCGCGCTGCTTCGGGGCGTCCTGGAATCCGCGGACCCCGAGCGCTCCATGGGCCTGACGGTGCCGCAGATGCTCGACCAGGCGACGCAGCGCATCGACAAGAACCCGCCACGGCTGGACGTGACGGAGGGGGACGTGCGCGAGATCCTGGGGACGGTCTATCGCAAGTTCGGCGAATACGACAAGGCCCGCGTGCAGCAGGAGCGCGTGCTGGCGATCCGCGAGTCCAACCGCACGGGGGACGGGCCCGAGGTCGCCGAGGCACTCCACAACCTCGCGGCCACCCTGTGGTGGGACGGCAAGTACGAACGCGCCGGGAACCTGTACCTGCGGTCCCTTGAGATGCGGCGGCGGCTGTACAAGGGCGATCATTCCGCAGTCGCCACGAGCTTGACGCACCTCGCGGCGTGCCGGCTGCGCATGAACCGGCTCGCCGACGCGCGCGAGCTGTACACGCAGGCCCTCGAGATGCGCCGCCGGATGTATGGGAGCGTCCACGAGGAGGTCGCGCAGGCGCTCAACAACCTGGCGCGGTGCGAGATGGAGGCCGAGCGTCTCCCGGAGGCCGAGAAGCTGCTGCGGCAGGCCAAGGCAATGATCACCTCGCTGAAGGGCAGCCTGGACCGCGGCACCGCGGCCGCGGGCCAGAACCTGGGCGAGTGCCTGCTGCGGCGGAGCGAGGAGGCGGCCTTCCGCGGGGACGCCGCCGCGGCGCTGGCGATCGCCAAAGAAGCCCGGGAGGAGTACCGCGATTCGCAGGCCATCCGCGCCGGCATCTATACGGATGGACATCACCTGGTCGCGATGTCCCTCGGGGGCCTCGCGCGGGCGGAACTGGCCGTGGGCGATCTTGAGGCCGCCGAGACCGCGGCCGCGCGGGGGCTGGCGATGATCCGCCGGACGCGCCGCTTGAACCACGCGGATGTCGCCGACCTGCTGGAGGTGACCGGGCTGGTCGCGCTGGCCCGTGGGCGCGGCGCGGAGGCCGAGCGGGACCTGCGCGAGGCGCTCCAGATCGCCGGGTCGGTCCACCCACCCGTGCCGCTGCGGGTGGCGCTGCTACAGGGTGAGCTCGGCGGGGCGGTGGCTGATCCGCAGGAGCGTGCGCGGCTGCTGACCCAGAGCGAGCGCGAGATCACGCGGCTGTGCGGCGAAGCAAGTTACCTGACGGGGCGGGCGCGGCAGAAGCTCGCCGCGTCGAACTCCCCCGCGACCTCCCCGTGAAGACAATCAGCGTCGCCGGCGGCGGAGCGCGGTGAGCCCGCCGATCCCCAGCAACGCGGCCGCGCCGGGCGCGGGCACATCGACGTACCCGACACCCTCGAGAAGGATGTTGTACTCGCCCGTCTCGCCGCTGCCCACCCACTCCTGGAGCGGGTTGATGCCGCCGGGGCCGTCGGGGCCCGAAGTCTCGGTGGTGCTGGCGAAGGTGTAGATGTCGCCCGTGCGGCTGACGGGGTGGCGGTTGAAGCCCGAGATGGCGAGGGCGTAGATGCCAGGGTTGAGCACCATCGCGCCCGAGCCGTCGCTCGCGAGCGGACCGTTGATGAACGAGCCGGTGGAGATCGCCGAGTCGTTGTTGGCAAGCAGGCCGAAGAGCTCCTGCCCCTCGGTGACGTTGAACAGGTACAGCATCGTGTCGAACGAAGAGGTACGCACGTCGAACCTGAACGTGGTCGGGCTGGTGATGCGGATGAGGTAGACGTCCTCAAGGTCCTCGCCGACAAAGTTGGTGGTGAGGGTGCCCGTGATGCTCAGGGGGGTGCCAATGCCGACCACGGCTTGAGCGGTGGCGAACCCACTTCCAGCGTCGCCACGCTCAACCCAGTCGGGCCCCGCGAGGGCGGGCGAAGCGAGCGCGCAGGATGCCACCACGAACAACAGGGGAGTCTTCATCTCTCTCTCCGAGCCGCGGGCAGAGGCCCCGCGGGAAAGAAGACTTTAGTGACCGGAAGACTTTCGGCAAGTAAATAAAGTGCAGATCGGGCCCGGGTTTTGGGTGAGATGCCGGCCCCCGACGCAACTCTGTCAGGCTGGGGACTCTGGGATGTTCAGGGCCTGACAATCCGGGTCAGCACGCCCCGCCCGCCAGCACCCGGAAGAAGGCCTCGATGTCCTGGTCGGTGCCGAAGTCGCCATCGCCATTGAAGTCCGACCCGCCCTGCCAGCAAGTCGCGCAGCAGCTCCCGGCCAGGCACGCGAAGAAGGCCTCGATGTCCTGATCGGTCCCGAAGTCCCCATCGCCGTTGAAGTCAGAGGTGCCGCAAGTGGGGTTGGTGCCGCCGCAGCTGTCGGGCACCCACGCGAGGGTGAGTGCGTTGCCGCCGCCGATAGGACCTACTGCAGTCGCGGCCCCGGTGTCCACGTTGACCGTGTACAGCTGGTCGGTCGCGTTATCGATCATGTAGAGCGTGTCGTTATCGGGAACGTAGGCCAGGCCGGTGGGCGCTGTGCTGCCCGCACCGAGCGGTCCGACGAGGGTGGCCGCGCCCGTCGAGCGGTCGATCGTGTAGAGTGAATCGGTGCTCGCGCTTGTCGCGTACATGATGTTGCGGCCGCTGTGATACCCCAGCGCCAGGATCCCGCTCCCCGCTCCGGAAGACCCGACAAGGGTCGCGGCGCCGGTGGTCGTGTTGATCGTGTAGAGGTTGCCGGTGCTGCCGCCGTAGAGGGTCCCGGTGGAATAGTCCCACTCCATCCCGTGCATCACCACGGCGAGGTCGACGAAGCTGCCGATGACCGTCGCCTCACCGGTCGTGAGGTTGAGGGTCATGAGCGTGTCGTTGCTCGTGGAGTTCAGGTACATCGTGCCCGTGGCGCAGTCGTACGCCATCGCGCCGACAAAGGCGCCCGTGTTCGCGCTTAGCGGAGCGACCAGCGTCCGGGCCGCGGTCCCGAGGTCAAGCGTGTAGAGGCTCCGCGGGTTGATCGTCTCCACCATGTAGAGCGTGCCCTGCGCGTTCGCGATCGTGGAAAGAGCGGCGGTCGAGAGGGCGGCGATAAGGGCGCGGTTCATAGGGGGTTCCAGCGGTTCAGTGAACGTTGGCAAACACACGTCGTTCAGAAGCCGCACGCCCGCCGTCGGGCGGGCGTGCGGTGAAAAGTCACGGGGATCAGCAGGGCTGACCGGCGAGAACGCGGAAGAAGGCTTCGATGTCCTGGTCGGTGCCGAAGTCACCATCGTTGTTGAAGTCGCTGCCGAAGCACGTCGCGCAGCAGTTGCCGGCGAGGCAGGCGAAGAACGCCTCGATGTCGGCGTCGGTGCCGATGTCACCATCGCCGTTGAAGTCGGCGGTGCCGCAGGTGGCGGGCGGGGTGGGGACGATCAGCCCGTCCACACTGATGGACGGCAGGGCGCCGGGCTTGAAGAGGGCCAGCGTGGCGCTGCCCGTGGACGGGGGCACGTCGCTGGTGAAGCCGAAGTTGTACATCGTGGCCCAGCGGATCGCATTGGCGTTCACGTTGGTCGCGTGCGGCACCGTGGAGAAGGTGAGCGTGGTGCCCGTCTTGTCCATGGTCCAGGCGTCGTTGCTGTAGGGCTCGCCGGAGTGGTACTTGGGGGCGCGGAAGAAGTAATCCGTCACCGACGCGGCCGCGGGGACCGCCAGCGTGAATGCCTGCGCCGCGCGGTCGCTGTTGTGGTTGTACACCGCGTACTCATACCGCCACAAGCCCCCGCCCAGGCTCGTGGACTTGCACGCGACCCAGTACCGCGAGCGGATGAAGGTGCCCGGGAATGCGGGCTGGCCCGTGCTCGTCAGGAAGCCCGTGCTGGGATTCGGGGTGTCGTCGTGGTCGGCGGTGACGAGCGTCACCGTCGGGTCGGCCGTCTTCCAGGCGAAGATGCCGGGCTGGCGCTGCACCGTGTTGCCGGCAAACGTCGGCGAGCCGCCCATGCTGGCCGCATTCAGCTCGCGCCAGCTGGCGTTGTTGAGCGCGTTGTACGCGACGGTCTCGCCGGGGCGGACAAACTGGGCGTCGTCGGCCGTGACATAGAAGGCATCGGAGAAGAACCGCGTGCCCGCGGGCTGGCCGGTGACGTCGGGGGTGGGCACCTGGAGACGCATCTTGACGGTGGTCTCGCCCGTGCCGTTGTTGCGGACCCAGGGAGAAGTACCGAGCGTGGGGTTCACGATGTTCTTCGCGCCCAGGTTGGACTGGCTGCCGTTGAGGCTCGCGCCGTACGTATCAGAGCAGTTGACGCCGATCGCGTCCCCGCCAACGTTCTGGTACATCTGCGTGGAGGGACGCCAGACGAAGCTGGGCTCGCACGTGCCGCAGCCCGCGGAGTTGGTCGAGACAAAGCCGTGCTTGAGCCACGACTGGCCCAGCTGCTCAAAGCGCTGGTACGTCGCGCCGCCGGGGGCGCTGTAGGTCTTGAGGCGGTACATGTTCTGGCTGATGACGGGGTGGCGCGTGGTGTCGTAGTCGGGGCTGTAGAGCGTGTTGTCCACCCACAGCACCGGGTAGTCACCGGGGTTGCAGGACGTGGTGCCCACCGAGTACGCGGTGATCGTGCCGTCGGCGCTGGTGCCGTGGCGGAGCATGTCGGGGATCACGCTGGTGATGACGTCGGGGCCGAGCGTGGGGTTGGCATCCGTTGACTTGGGCCCGCCCTTGTGCGTCACCGTGAGCGTGAAGGCGCCCGTCGCGAGGTTGTTGCCCGCGACGCGGATGAGGTAGGTGGTCCCGCCAACCACCGGGGCGCTCGCACGGGACTGGGTGCCGCAGAAGTTATCGTTGCACGCGAGCGTGGTGGTCGCGGCGCAGCTGGCCTTGATCGCCACCACGCTGTTGTACGTGGTCCCGGTGCAGGTGCTCACGGTCAGAAGGCCGTTGCTCGGAGCGACCACGCTGTACCACACGTCCGGCGTCGTCAGCGACGAGCCGCAGCTGCCCGTCGCGTTGTCCACCGTCGCGGCGACCGTCGTCCCCGTGATCACCTTGGTGTCGTCCGTGCTCAGTTGGATCGACTCGGCGCTGGCGCAGGCGTTGTTGAGAGGCTGGGCATACGCCGAGGCTGCGAGCAGCGCGGCAGCGGTGACGGCGAAAGCCGCGGGACGGCTGGAACGACGAATCATGGTGTGGACTCCCAAAGAATGACCGAGCGACTCGTGAGAACGAGAAGAATAGACGGAAACAGACCGACACCCCATTCAATCAACGAGAACCCGCTGGAGAAAGACTACCTGAGGAAGGGGGGGAGGGCAAGGGGTTTCGGGCCCTCTGCGAGCGCGGAAACAGCCTTCCCGGGAGTCCGGTTAATCTGGCGAAGGTTTCAGCCGTTTGGGGCGACTCAGCAGTTCCCGCCCCCAAGTACCCGGAAGAACGACTCGATGTCCTGATCCGTCCCGAAGTCCCCGTCGCCGTTGAAGTCCGAGCCGCCCTGCCAGCAGGTGGCACAGCAGTTCCCCGCCAGGCACGCGAAAAACGCCTCGATGTCCTGGTCGGTCCCGAAGTCCCCGTCGCCGTTGAAGTCGGACGTTCCGCACGTGGGCGGGGCGGTCAGGGTGAGCGGGGTGATGTACTGAAGATTGGGCTCGAAGTGGACCAGGGTGTGCGTCCCGCCGGTAGGGCTGTAGACGTACAGGCCGCCATCGGCCGTGCTCCCGCGGGTGTAGAGGATGTTGCCGTTGGCGAGGGGGTGGACCCCGCGCAGCCCGCCCAGGATGAGCACCCGCCGGGAGAGGTCCTCCGAGCCGTCCGGGTTGATGACGAAGATGCCCGATGGGGACGTGAAGCCGGCGACCATGTATCCCCCGCCCGGCAGCGCGGTAATCTGCTGGGGGAAGTCCACGCCGTTGATGCCGTCGCTTGTGTGGAAAGCGGAGACGAACACGCCGTCGATGGTGTATCGGTCCAGGTCGTCGGTGTCGATATTCGCGACGAGCAGGTCATTGCCCACCGGGGCGATGTCGAACGGGTCACCGCAGGGGATGTTGCGGTCGAAGCTGCCATCCGGGTTGTAGACCACCAGCGCCGTGCCCGGGGCGCCGTTCCCGCCACCCGAGTTCGCGACGTACACCTTGCCATTGATGTACTGCAGGCCCCGCACGTTGTCCATCCCGCCCGTAATCGCGGCGATGAACGTCGGCGTCAGGCTGGCCGTGAAGCGGTACACGGCGTCGCTGATCTGGTCCGACACCCAGATCTCATTGCCCACCTGCACCGCGGCCTTGGGGCTCTGGAAGTTCCACTGCGTGCCCGTTGGGTCGTCGGGAATGAAGTTTGCGTTGATGATCGAGCCATCCCGCGCGCTCACGAGCATCACCCGGTCCGTCCAGTCCACGACCATCAGGAACTGCTGAGCATGCGCGGCCGCGCAGAGAGCGAGGGGCGTCAGAAGGGCGGCGGCGCGGGCGATGTGAGTCATGCGGTAACTCCTGGGAGGTCTGGCAGCGTAACCGGGCACCGCCCGTCGTCAATGGAAAAAGGGCCGCTCCGGGGAGCGGCCCTTGGGTTGGGCATTTTCATCACACTTCGAATCCGGACCTGCTCCGACGGCCGTCGTGCGGGATCAGCAGTTTCCGCCCGCAAGCACCCGGAAGAAGGCTTCGATGTCCGCATCGGTGCCGGTGTCGCCGTCGCCGTTGAAGTCGGCCCCGCCCGGGAAGCACGTCGCGCAGCAGTTGCCCGCGAGGCAGGCAAAGAACGCCTCGATGTCGGCATCGGTCCCGAAGTCGCCGTCACCGTTGAAGTCGCTGGTGCCACAGCTGGGCGTGGAGACGCACGAGACACGCGAGACCTTCAGGTCGTCGATCGCGGCCTCGACGGTCGTTACCGTTCCGGCGTCGGTCGCCAGGAAGCGGAGCTTCATCTGGGCCGTGGGCGCGACGCCCACCGAGCCGAGCGTGCGGGACACCTGCCGCCAGCCGAGTTGCACCGGCGAGCCAGTCGCGAGAGTCTCGAACGCTGTCCACGTTGTCCCGTTGTTGTTGCTGATCGTGACCGTGAAGGGGTCGGTGTAGTTCGTGATGTTGTTGGTGTGGAACCACCGCATGTAGCGGATCGTGGTGTCGGGCGTCGCGCCCTCCATGCTGAACGTCGGGCTCGTCAGCTCGGTCGTCCCATTGGAACCATCGACCTCGTTAGAGGTCTGCGAGGTTCCGGCCAGTCGCCCGGTGACCCAGCAGTTGACGCCGTTCGGAGTGGTGTCGTCCTCAGGCTGAGCCCCGGTGCGCTCCGGGTCGCCACGCTCCCAGCGGCCCGTGGTCGCGCCGGTCGCGGTGCCCGCAATCGTCCACACCGGCGTCGCCGCCTCCATGTTGTCGCTGAAGTACACAACTTCCGTGCCCACGCTGCACGAGAGCGTCTCGCCGAGCACCGCCCCGGCGGTCTGCCCGGTCGCGCTCACATAAAACTGCGGCGCGTCGCCGCAGGCAAACGCGGGGAGCGACGCCTCGAAGGTGGTGCCTGACACGACCGTCATCGCCACCGGCGTGAAGGCGCCCGCGCCCGAGGCGCGGTACATCAGCTGCACCGAGCCCCCCACCACCGTGTCGTTCTGCACGCTCAGCGTCGCCACCACCGGCGTCGCCACGCCCGCCGCCATCACACTGGGCGCGACCACCGACTCCACCGCCACCGTCGCGTACGCCGCGGCGTCCGTCAGCGTGTGCGAGGAGACCAGCGACGCGACCTGCGGGCCGGTGGGCACGTTCGTGCCGCGGATGCGGATCGTCCACGTGCCCGCCTGGGGGTTGTCAACGTCCACCTGCTCCAGGTTGTCCCGCGTGTTGCGCTGCGTCCGCGCCGCCAGGGCGTTGCCGTTGTCGGGCTCGAGGGTCCAGGGGTACGCCCGCACGCGGCTGGGCGAGTACACCTCCAGGTCCAGGTCGTTCACCAGCGCGGGCACCACGTTGGCCGTGCCCGAAGGATCATCCCAGCCCAGCGTCAGCTTGAGCTCGCTCGTGCCCGGCGCGACCTGCACCGTGTAGTGGACGTCCCCGCCCACCGAGACCGGCACCTCGCGGAAGTTGCCCGTCCGCATCAGGTCGATCGCGGCGGGGGCCCGCACCGAGCCGTAGCCGTAGATGAAGTCCGGCCCCGCGTTGCCGCGGTCCGCGGCGGAGTGCGCGTACAGCGCCTTGAGCGTCGAGTTCCGCGGGTCGGGCGTGGCGGGGAACTGGGCCCGGTAGTCCTGCAGCAGAAGGGCCGTGATGCCCGCGACCGTGGGTGTCGCCATCGAGGTGCCGCAGTTGACGCCGTAGGAGGTGTCGCTCGTGCTGGTGGTGCTCGTCACGCCCGTGTCGCCGTCGGTCTGGCATCCTGGAGCGGAAATGTCGGGCTTCATGCGGCCGTCGTCGGTCGGTCCCCAGGAGGAGAAGCTCGAGGTGTTGTCGGTGTTTGAATCGACCGAGCCCACGACGATGTGGTTCTTGCCGCAGGCCGGGGGCGCGGTGGTGCGGAAGTTGGTCCCGCAGCGGCCGCTGCCCCGCTCGTTGCCCGCCGCCCAGATCACGCGGAAGGGGTTGTTCTGCGTCGCCGTGGAGGCCCCGCTCACGATGCGGTCGATCACGCTGTCGGTGACGCTGTAATCCCCCTCCCACTTGCAGTCAAAGCCGTTGGGGGCGGTGTTGGTGCCGATCGAGTTGGTCGCCAGGTGCGCGCCCTGCGTGTACGCGAGCGTGTAGTCCGCCTCGATGTCCACCGGGTTGGAGTAGAGCCAGGCCGTCGCGCCGGCGGTGTTCACGCCCGCCGACAGGATCGTGACGCCGGGGGCCATGCCGCGGTTCGCGGGGTTGACCACGCCCCCGCCCCCCACCGTGCCCGCCACGTGCGTGGAGTGGCTCGAGACCGCCGACGCGTCGATCAGCGTCACGCGGTTCTGGAAGTCCAGGTGCGTGCGGCGGACCGTGCCGCCGTCGAACACCAGCACCTTGACGCCCGTGCCATTCAGGTTGTACGGCGCGGCGTTGACCGTGTCGGTCCCCGTCAGCACGCGGTTCTGCGCGTTGAGCTCGCCCAGCTTGGGCATCGCGGGCTCGATCCACTGCACGCTGTCCTCGCCTGCGATGGCGCTCAGCGCCGACACGGGCGCGTGGACCACCACACCGTTGAGGCTCTGGATCGCGTTGATCACCTGCCCGCCGTGCTTGGCCACCAGCGCCGGCGCCACGTCCGCGGCTGCCGCGTCCTCGTGCAGCAGCACGTACACCGCCACCACCGGGTCCGCGCCCGGCGTGATCGTGTTGTGCGCCTGGGCCGCGTCGCCGCCCAGGATCATGGGGCTCAGCTTCCACTCCGGCCGCACCGCCGCGGCCCCCGCCAGCCACGGGCTCTTCGCCGCCCCGCCCGCGTTCACACCCGCATCAACCGCGGCGAAGTACGACGTCGCGTTCCCCAGCGGCGCCAGCAGCGTCACGCCCAGCCCCGCCAGCTCCGCCCGCCCCGCCTCCGTCAGCACCCGCGTCAGCTGCACCACCACGTGCCGCCCCGCCTCCGCCGCCAGCACCTTGTCCGCCCCGCTCCACGTGGGCGACGGCGACCCGGACTTCCACTGGACCGGCTCCCCACCCGCGGCCTGGGCCCCCACGCCTGCTGCCTGCCCCACCGCCGCCGCCTGCCCGAGGGCCTGCCCGCACAGGGTGAGAAGGACCGCCGCGGCGGTGAACCGGACGCACTGGACGGACTGGACGGTCATGGAACGGATCTTCATCCAACGTCTCCTGCGCGGGGGCGGCCCCATGAAATGACAGCGCAGGAGCCGCCGAACGGCCACCCCTGGCGGGGGGCAGTATAAATGAAGAGGCACGGTGTGCAATCCCCAGCCGCCGATTTGCCCTTGGCCCCCCGCCAGCGATGCAAACCCGTGTGGAATGATCAAGAAAGCGGCCCACCGCACGCCCGAGAATGAAAGGGTGGCATGCTCACCGCCCTGGGTGGGCATGTCCGCTGGACTGAAGTACCTTGCGCTGGTGGTCGCTCGCCGCGCGGTGATGGGCGCTCACCGCGCGGCGAAGGTTTTCTTTTGGTCGGCTTCGCCCAGGTGGAGGGAGGACACAACTCGCGCCCGGGTACAACCTGACCGACACCAGCAGGGCCGATGGATTCCACCGTGGCACGACCGTGCTCTGACGGTCGTGGATGCGTCGCTGCCCCGCGGCGAACGCCACGACCGTCCGAGCACGGTCGTGCCACAACGGACAGCGGTTGACCTGCTGGTGTCGGTCAAGAGTTTACAGCCACACAGTTGCGTCCTGCCGACACCTTCGCGGAGCGGACCCAATGATCTTTGCCTTTCCCTCCTCGCCCCACGAGTGACGCAGGCGCATCCCAGCGGCACCCGCGCGCTGCCCCGCGCCCGCGCGCCGCGTCCACGCAACCGCGCGGCACGTTCACGCGCCCGCGCACTTCATGCACGCGTGCGCACGCCCTCGCACCCGCGGCGGCGGCGGCAGGGACTCGCACGACCGCACCAGGGCCGCAGGGGCGCGCAGCTCGGACGCAGCGACAAAAATTCTCCCGATTTTCTGGATCATGCGGCTTCAGTGCCCACCCTTGCCGCCCGATTCATTCAGTACCGCCGTCCGGCCGGGTTGCCAGGTGCCGAAGGTTGGACACGCGGGGGGCGGAGCCCGGCGGATTCGTGCAGCGGGTGCGGAGGGCAAACACCAACGCCCGAGGCGCCCGATCGATGAACGTGCCCGGCCCTCAACGAGTGCGCCGGGCAAAGCCGGGGCTCAGCCCCAAGGACCATGACCATGACGATTGATAACAACAACCCGATCCCGCGTTCGCCCCGCAGCGAGGTGCTGAAGTTCGGCAACTCGCACAAGACGATCTTTGTGGCCAATGCGGTGGCCGTGGGCATTTTGCCCGCCGACGCCACCCGGTTCGCCGACGCGGTGGACGACGCGCAGACCGCGAGCGATGAGCAGGAGACGATCAAGAACGCGTACCGCACCGCGACCAGCAACACCAACGCGGCCTTCTCCAACCTGCTCACCGTGCAGGGCGACGTGATCCGCAAGATCCGGGCGTTTGCGGAGAGTTCCGCGGACCCGCAGGCCATCTACACGCTGGCGCAGATCCCGCCCATCGCGACGCCGTCGGTGATGGCGCCCCCCGGCAAGCCTTCCAATATGAAGGTGACGCTGGACACCGCGACGGGCTGGATCAACCTCGCGTGGAAGTGCACCAACCCCGAGGGCTCGTCGGGCACCAGCTACATCGTGAAGCGCCGCCTGCCGGGCGGGGGCGAGTTCTCCTTCATCGGCGTGAGCGGCACCAAGAAGTTCGTGGACAAGACCTTCTTCGCGGGGCCCGACTTCGTCGAGTACACCGTGCAGGGGCAGCGGGCCGGCAGCAGCGGGCCCGTGTCGGACGTCTTCCTGGTGAACTTCGGCCAGGCGGGCGGGAACCTGACGGCGTTCGTGACCGAGGGCGGCGAGAGCGGCAAGCTGGCCGCGTAAGGCTCCGGGATAACCCAGTGGAATACAGGCCCCGGTGTCGCTGACGCCGGGGCTTTTCATTGGGGGGCGGGGAGGGCGGGCGGGGGTGCGGGGGGCTGTCTTGTGGGGGCGAAGACGCCTAGAACGATTCTAAAACTCAGTGCCGCCCGCCTAGAATCGCGGGCTATGTCCAACCCCACCACTCCCATCTACTTAGACCACGCCGCGACCACCCCCTGCGACCCGCGGGTGGTGGAGGCGATGCTGCCCTACTTCACCCAGGTCTACGGCAACCCCGGCTCGCGGAACCACCGCTTCGGCTGGGAGTCGGAGGCCGCGGTGGACAACGCCCGCGAGCAGGTCGCGAAGCTGATCGGGGCCGACGAGAAGGAGATTGTCTTCACGTCGGGCTCCACCGAGAGCAACAACATCGCCATCAAGGGCGCGGCCTACATGTACGAGAAGGCGGCCGCGGGCTCTGGCCAGCCGCGTGGGCACATCATTTCGTGCATCATCGAGCACAAGGCCGTGCTGGACCCCTGCAAGCGGTTGCAGAAGGAAGGCTTCGACGTCACGTTCCTCGAGCCCGGGCGCGACGGGATCATCACGGCCGACATGGTGCGCGCGGCGCTCCGCGAGGACACGATCCTCGTGACCCTGATGTGGGCCAACAACGAGATCGGGACGATCAACGAGGTGCCCGCGATCGGCGCCCTGTGCCACGAGAAGGGCGTGATCTTCCATACGGATGCCACGCAGTGGGCGGGCAAGATGCCGGTCAACGTGGGCAAGGACAACATCGACCTGCTCAGCATGAGCGCCCACAAGATGTACGGCCCCAAGGGCGTCGGGGCTCTGTACGTCCGCCGCCGCAAGCCGCGGGTTCGCCTGCAGGCCCTGGTGGACGGCGGCGGGCAGGAACGCGGCTTCCGGCCCGGGACGCTCAACGTCACGGGGATCGTGGGCTTCGGCAAGGCCGCGGAGATCGCCCTGGCCGAGATGGACCAGGACGCGACGCGCCTGCTCGCCCTGCGGCAGCGGCTGGAGCAGAAGGTCACGGCGGCCCTGGACACCTGCGAAGTCAACGGCCACCGCGAGAAGCGCCTGCCCCACATCACGAACATCTCCTTCGGCTTCGTCGAGGGCGAGAGCCTGATGATGGCGGTCAAGGAGATCGCGTGCTCCTCGGGTTCCGCGTGCACCAGCGCCAGCCTCGAGCCGAGCTACGTGCTCAAGGGCCTGGGCGTGGGCGACGACCTCGCCCACTCCTCCCTGCGGCTGAGCATGGGCAAGTGGACCACACAGGAGCAGGTGGACTACGCCGCCGAGCGGATCATCGCGTCGGTGAAGAAGCTCCGCGAACTGAGCCCGCTGTACGACATGCACAAGGAAGGCATCGACCTGTCCAAGGTTGTGTGGGGCGTTCACTAAGGCAGCACACCGGACCAAGGACTCAGGACCCAGGACAAGGACTCCACAATGGCATACTCCCCCAAGATCATCGAGCACTACGAGACGCCCCGCAACGTGGGCAACTTCGGCACCCAGGCCGAGATGAAGCAGCGCAAGGACGTCGGCGTCGGACTGGTCGGCGCCCCCGAGTGCGGCGACGTCATGCAGCTGCAGATCAAGGTCAACGAGCAGACCGGCAAGATCGAGGACGCCAAGTTCAAGTGCTTCGGCTGCGGCTCGGCCATCGCCAGCTCCTCCGTCGCCACCGAGTGGCTCAAGGGCCGGAGCCTGGACGAGGGCCTCGCGATTAAGAACACCCAGATCGTCGAGGAGCTGAGCCTCCCCCCGGTCAAGATCCACTGCTCGGTGCTGGCGGAGGACGCCATCCGGGCCGCGATCAACGACTACAAGGCCAAGAACAACCTGCCCATCGAGCAGGCCGAGCACGCCCACTAACCCCAGCCCGAACCCCGGGCTTCGACCGAATCCAAACCCGCACAGAGTGCGTACTGTCAGGTAGAAGGAGTTCCGAGCATGTCCACCGCCACCGCCCTCCCCCAGCAGTCCGACGCCGTGACCGGCGTGATCCTGAGCGAGACCGCCGCGAAGGAGATTCAGCACATTATCAAGGACCAGGAGCTGGACGCCGAGAAGGTGTGCCTCCGGGTGGGCGTCAAGGGCGGCGGTTGCTCCGGTTTCAGTTACCTGCTGGACCTCACCGAGAGCCGTAAGGAGACCGACGAGGTGTTCGTTCAGCACGGCATCCGGCTGATCGTGGACCCCAAGAGCCTCCTGTACCTGAACGGCGTGACCGTGGACTTCAAGGACGAGGTCATGGGCCGCGGGTTTGTGTTCAATAACCCCAACGCCACCAGCTCCTGCGGCTGCGGATCCAGCTTTAGCGTCTAAGTCTCCCTAAGTAATCCATGAAAGGGGTCGGCCTGAGCCGGCCCCTTTGTCATTGTGCCCTTGTGGGTTTTGACCTCCCCCGCTACGCTCGTGGGAGAGCTTGCCGCGGCGGGGTTTACGCACGCGGGGCAGGACGCCCGAGCCCGGGCCCGGAAGAGGACCGATGAGCCAGTCATCTATGCCGATGGAGACCGCCCACGGCTACTCGCCCCCGTCCGTCACCCAGTTCAGCGTCTTCCTGACCAACAAGGTGGGCAAACTCCACGACCTCGTCAAGGCCTTCGAGGGCTCGGGGTCGGCGATCTGCGCGATCTCCGTCCACGAGGCCAGTGACCACGCGGTCGTGCGCCTGGTCACGAGCAGCGAGGACATCGCGAAGGAAGTGCTTGCGACGGAGCGCCTGCCCTACAGCCAGCGCGACGTGCTGGTTGTCGAGATCGGCTCGCGCCAGAGCCTCTCAAGCATGTGCCTGTGTTTGCTCGCGGCCGAGCTCTCCATCCACTTCGCCTACCCGCTGATGCTTCGGACCAGCACCGATCCGACGATCGCCCTTGCGGTCGACGACCTGACGCTCGCGGGGCAGATCCTGCGACGGAAGGAATACCGGTTGCTGGGCGAGGCGGACCTTCAAGGCCGCTGACCTCAGGCCGTGGCTGTCACGGCCGGTTGCCGACCAGGTCTTTCGACTCGTTCCGCCGCATGAACGCCTGCACGGCGGGCATCTCTTTGTGATCGATGACCCCGTCCCCGGTCACGTCCATCGGGGCCGTGACAAAGTCGTAGACGTCATCGATACTGAAGGCGCGGGTGTTGTACGGCGCGGGCGGCAGCGAGGTCGCGTTCTGACGGATCACCGCGTTCCACATCGCCCGCCGCACGTTCAGCCGCCCACGCCCGAAGTACAGGTCCTCGCCCGGGGCTCCGATGTCGTCTGCCGACGCGAGGAGCACCTGCTCGACCTCGGTGGCGAGCATCGAAGGCGCGATGCTCCAGATCATGCCAAGGGCCGCGGCGACCTGGGGGGCCGCGAAGCTCACGCCCTCGTTCACGCTGTAACCACCGCCGATGGTGGTGACGGCGATCCCGTACGCCGGAGCGGCAATATCCACCAGTGTGCCGTAGCTTGAGCATCGCCCGCCAGCCAGGTCCGGGCACCAGTGCTCGTCGTTCAGGCCCGAACCGCTGACCACGGTGATGTTCGGGTGATCGGTTTTGGGCTCTCCGGCGGGGATGAAGTCGTCCGCGTTGGCCCCGCGGTTATCCATCGACCAGACCAGCAACGCGTTGCGGGAGCGGATCGACTGCCCCAGCGTGTCGAACAGCGGCTCCTCGATCCCCGTGAAACTCACCGTCACGACCTTGGCGCCCTGAGCGGTCGCCCATAGTGCTCCGTTCTGGATCGTGCCGAACGACCCGCCGGTGCCGGAGGCTGAGGTCACCCGGATCGGCATGATCCGCAGGTTCCACGCGACACCGGAGATTCCCAGCCCGTTGTTGCCGACCGCCCCGAGCACTCCGGCCACAGCGGTGCCGTGGCCCAGCGAGTCCATCGTGATTGTGTTCCACGGCGGGGTGGCCGTTTGCGCACGCGTCGGACTGCACCAGGAGCAGTAGCCCAGAACCATGTTGGGCGAGAGGTCCGGGTGAGTGAAGTCAACGCCGGTGTCGATCACGGCGACAATGACGGTGGGCGAGCCCGGGGAAATGTCCCAAGCCGCGGGCGCGGAGATCCGTGGAAGGTGCCACTGGCCCGGGTATCCGGGGTCGTCAGGGATGATCTCGTGAGCCTGGGTTGGGAACAGCATCCAGTTGGGCGTGACCCACTGGTACAGGCCGCTTTCCAAGAGCGCGGCCGCGAGCGAGTCCTCGGTGTACCCGGTTGGCAGGTTGAACACGTACTCGTCAACCTCGGGCACGTAGGTCGGCGCGAAGGCGGCCAGACGCGAGCGGGCCTCCTGATCTCTGAATGCCGCCTCGGAGGCGGGGAGCGCGGCGTAGTCGGATGGCTGCTTGGGTCGCGCGATCAGGCTTCCGGAGAACTCCCTCACACCAGCGACAGGTCGGAACGGGATCGATGCGCCGCGCGGCGTCACGCTCGGACCGCCGCCGGCGACGGCTGGCGTGGGTTGAGCGGGCGCAGCGGAACCCGCCGCGCTGATCGCGATGAGCAGTGGCCAGGTACGGCGGGGTCGGAACATCTCTCTGTCTGATCTCTCTCAGGTCGCTTCAGGGAAAGCAAGCCGAATTGCACCACAGTTCAGCGCGACTGTCAATGCAGATTCGCTGGATCGGGACAGACTGGGCAAAAACAAACACTCCGGCTCTCGCCGGAGTGTGGTGGGTACATCGAATGTGGGAGGGCTTAGCGGCGGCGGCGGCGGATCGCCACGAGGCCGCCGGCGGCCACGAGCGCGAACGACGCGGGAGCCGGCACGATCTCGATCTCGACGCGGGTCTTGTGGATCTCGCGGCCGGTCAGGAACGTCGTCAGGTTGTTGGTCAGCGACAGCTGGATGTTGTTCATCGAGATGCCGTTGCGGGCGACAATACCGGACCATTCGATGACGGTGGTCTGGGGATCATCGGTGTCCGAGAAGCTCATGGGGTCCTGGATCATCGGGAACGCCGGAACATCCAGGTCCTTGATGAACATGGTGGACTGGACGGTCGTCCCGGTCCCGTTGTTCTTGTAGCCGAACTCGCGGATGATGATGCCGGTGATCGGGCCGCCAATCGCGGCGAGGTCGACCTGAAGGGTGTCGGTGCGGGTGTTGTTCACGCCGCGGATGGCGCTGAAGTTGGCGGGAGTGAAGATGAAGGTGTTGCCGACGATGATGGGGTCACCGAAGTAGCCGCTGTTTTGATAGCCGTTGGACCAGCTGAAAGACAGGGCGACGCCAGCAGGGTTGGTCCAGCTGACGATCGCGTGTGCTGCGGAGGCGCTCAGCATCAGCGCGACGGCGGGGCCTCCGAGCTTTAGAACCTGGTTCATCTCTCGTCTCTCCTGATGTCCCGATTGGGACCGAGAACAAATCTCTGCGGGCAGGGAATGAGCCGACCCCTCTCTCCGGAGTCGGCTCCTTTCGAACAACTCGCCTCAGCGGCGACGGCGACGGCTCAGGACACCCAGACCCGCGAGGGCAACCAGGGCCGAGGACGGCGCGGGAACGATGCTCAGGGAGAAGGAGCCCTGGGTGTTGGGCAGCGTGACGATCGACGCCGTCTCACCCGGCAGCGAGATCGCGATGATGGAGTTCGTGAAGATGAGGTCGAGGGAAGTGATCGGCGGGAAGCCGAACACGGAGAAGTCGATCAAGGAAGAGCCGTTCCAGGAGCCGATCTCCGGGGTGAGGCCGTTGCCCAGCACCGGCATCATCGTCGCGGAACCGGACGAGGGGGACACGGACGTGTGGAACGAATCGCTGGCCGTACGGACGGAGTTGACGTCGTTGACCGTCATGCCGCCGGTGACATTCACCGAGGAGCCGCTGCCGAACACGGTGTAGTCACCCTGAGATGCGAACTGCACCTGGGAGAAGAACCGACCGGGCTGGGCGTGGACCCGGACGCGGAGGGTGTCGGTCTTCGTGACCGTGGTCCCATCCGAAGCGTCTGCGTCGAAGTTGTTGTTCGAGATGAAGAAGAACGTGTCGCCGATGACCGTGGGGCTGCCGAACAGCCCGTTGTCGCTGCGGCCATTCTCCCACGACAGGATCGGATTCGTCCCGTTGGGGTTCGACCACGGCACATCGGCCTGGGCCGTCGAAACACCTGCGGCGAACACCAGACCAGCGATCAGCATCGTCCCGTTGAGCTTCATGTTCTCTCTCTCTTTCTGCACCGTTTGGTGCAGCACCTATTGGAACCGCGGCTTTGACTTCTGCCGATGGCGGGCAGTTTGGAAACAGGCCATCGGCAGGCTCAACGCAGCGGGGTCGTCTCTCGGGAAGAGTTTTACCAGAGAAAGGACCGGAATGGAAGTACTGTTTTCAGGATTGCCACCAAGTTTCGGGGATTTTATTGGCCCGTCGCTGTAAAGGCCCCTTTGGTAGGCATTTGCGCAAAGGTTGCCGATCCGACAATTCTTCGTTTGGGAATGGCAAAGGCGACCGCCGCACCAGGCGTCATCGCGAGAGGACCCCGGGATGCGGGGTCGCTTCCAGGGGTCACACGAGGACGCTTCAGGCTGTAAGTCCTTTCAGGACTGAGGCTTGAGACGAACAATCCGGTCATCGGAGTCCGCTGGCTTCCCCCGACCGTCCCGGTTGCTGGTCGAGAAGTAGATGAAGCCGTCCGGCCCGATGACGATGGCCCGGATGCGGCCGTAGTCCTTCACGAAGGTCTCGTCGGACACTACTTTGGAGCCGTCGAGGGTGATTCGGCGGATCTGGCGGCCCAGGAGGCAGGCGGCGAGATAGTTGCCCTTGAGCTGCGGGAACTTGTCGCCGTCGTAGAAGCAGCCGCCGCCGGGAGCCATGGTGGGCGAACGCCAGACGACGAGGGGGGACTCCAGACCTTCCTTCTTCTGGTCGTAGAAGATGGTGGGCCAGCCGTAGTTCTTGCCCTTCTGGATGTGGTTGAACTCGTCGCCTCCGCCCGCGCGACGTGAGCCGTCCTTCACCTCACCAGAGGGGCCGTGCTCGGTTGAGAAGAGCTCGTTGGTCCCGGGCTGCCAGTCGAAGCCCTGCGGGTTGCGGTTACCGAGGGTCCAAATCTCGCCCCGAGCGCCTTCTTTGCCGACGAAAGGGTTGTCATTGGGGACCGAGCCGTCGTCATTGACGCGGAGAAACTTGCCGCCGAGGTCGCCAAGGTCCTGGGCGCGGTGCTGCTCGAACATCTCGCCGGTGGAGATGTAGAGCTTGCCGTCGGGGCCGAAGTCGATCTGGGTACCGGAGTGGTTCCCACTCACGCCGATGCCCGAGACGATGACCTTGTCCTGCTCGAGGGTGGTGCCGGTGTCCTTGAAGCGGACCACCCGAACGTCTTGTTCCCCGCCGGCTTTGTAGCCGTAGGCGAGGTAGACAAGCTTGTTGGTCTTGTAATCAGGGTGCAGGCACATGCCCATGAGCCCTGTTTCGCTGGCGACGAGCACGTTCGCAACAGTGAAGTACGCCTCAGGCTGGAGCTTGCCGTTCTCGTAGACCCGGACCCGCCCGGCGCGCTCGGTGAAGAGCATGCGGCCGCTGGGGTCAAAGGCGATCGCCCAGGGAACGCGGACGCCGGTGACCACGTCCTCGGCGATGTACCGGACTTCGGCGGCGGGAGCGGTTGGGGTGGCGGGGCTCCCGGCGGCTGGTTTCGCAGGGGCCGGTGCAGGTGGGGTGGTCTGGCCGCAGGCGGTCACGGTTCCAGAAAGAAGGATGAGCAGCGCAAGAGACTTCATGGAACCTCCCAAGAGATAGCGACCGTCGAGTCACGATCGAGGTGATGGTCGGATGACTGGAAAGAGTACGTGCGTCTGGGCGGGCTCAGGCGCCCCGGAGCAGCCAGACGTTCACGCCCGCGTAGAGCACGGTGAACAGGGCCAGAGACATCCGGTCCAGGCGGCTGCTGGCGGCCTCTTTCCCCGCCTGATGGAGCCGCAGCGACACGATCGACTGGATGAGGCTCGCGACAATGGTGCCGATGGCGATCATGACGACCTTGTCCGCCAGGGTCACCTGATTTCCGTCGGGCAGGCTGCCGCTGATGACGAACGCGGACGCCATGGCTGCGAAGACGGCGCCGATGCCAAGGCCAAAGCGGGGGTCGAGGTCGATGGGCTTGATGTTGAAGGCGAGGATCGCGACCATCACGCTGAGGTACAGGCTCCAGAACATCTTGAGGGGGTAGCCGACGCCGGGCCGCCCCACCGGGACCTGCAGCGTGAAGCGTGCGTACTTGGTCTCGCCGCCGGAGACCTGCGCGGGTTCGCCGAAGGTGCTGCTGTACTGCTTGGTCGTGACCACTGCCGAAGTGCGCCCGATGCGCCATCCGGCGAGGCTGATGGAATCCTCGAGCTTGCTGTTGTTCACATCCGGGATGTAGCGGATGAGCTCGGCCCCGTCGCTGGTTTCCTCGATTGAGATCTCGAGGGTGTGCCGGTCTATCGGGAAATCGAGCAAGTCGAAGTCCTGCGTGATGGTGGAGCGGACCTTGACGCACTGGTAGTGCACCGCGTCGGCACCTTCACCGAGCACGGTTTTTTCGTTCTCGATGCCTTCGACGAGGCCTCCGACCACCTCGAACTTCTTAAGGGGGTTGAGGTCCCTATCGCCCTTCCAGCGGAACCAGAGCCAGAACACGGCCGTGAACTGACTGTCCTTTAGAGAGGGGTCGTCGAGCTGCACGACGTAAACGCCCACCGTGACTTCGGTGGGGTTGGGCGCGGCTGTCGCGCTGGACGCGGGTGCTACGGGCGTTCCTTGCGCTGGCGCAAGCGTGGGCCACATGAGGCTGGCGAGGACGACAGCGAGGATCGCGGCGATGCTGCGGAGGCGTGACATGGCGCGCATGGTACCGGTGGGCGTGCCCGCGCGCCCAACCCAGCTGCGGCCGCGTGGAAAACACAGAAGGCCCGCGGCTCGTGAGAGCGGCGGGCCTTCATGTGGATCGAAAACTCGATTCGTTGGGCTTACTTGGTGATGTCGATGTCGTCGCTGGCGTTGGTGGTCGTCGTTGTGGGCGGGGTGTTCGCGACCGGGGCCTCGATGCCCTGGGTGCCGGTGCCGCGTCCGCGGGCGAGGAAGATCTCGACGCGGCGGTTGGCGGGGGTGTTGCCGCTGCCGCTGTTGGCAACGAGGGGGCGGAACTCGCCCCAGCCGGCGGCCAGCATGCGGTCATTGCTGACGCCCAGCTTGCCGAGTTCGCTGATGACGCTGATGGAGCGGTGAGCGGAGAGGTGGCGGTTGGTGGGGTGGCGGCTGGCGGTCCGGCTACTGATCCGCTGGCTGTCGGTGTGGCCCTCGATGACCACCTCGTAGCTGCTGGCGGCCGAGCTGTTGAGGATCTGGGCCAGGGCGGCGATCGCCTCCTTGACGTTCTCCTTGACCTGATCGGAACCGCTATCGAAGGTGAGGTCGGACGCGAAGCGGAGCATGCCGCGGGCGGCGTCGTACTTGATGAACTGGGGGTACTGGGAAGCGAGCTGCTCGAGGGCGGCGTTGGTATCGGCATTGACCGGCCCGAACTCGAGGCTGGCGAGGCGCGTCTCCATATCACGGAGGTCGGCCATCGCCTTGTCGTACTGGGAGCGGAGCATCGCGTTCTCGCGCTGGAGGCCCGAGACGGTGGTCTCGCCGCTCATGTTGCCCTTCATCAGGAGGAGCTTGGCCTGGCGCTCTTCCTCGAGCTGGCGGGCGAGGTCCTTGTTCTGGGCGGTGAGGCTGGAGTTGACCTCGTAGAGACGGTCATACTCACCCTGGCCGACGCAGCCGCCGAGCAGGGAAGTCATCGTGAGGCCAAGAGCGAGGAGGGTGAGGCGACGGTGGTTCATCTGAGAGACTCCCTTCGAGGATGCGAGCACGCCGTTCCGATGGCGTTTGTTCCGGTTGGTCGGAGGGGCGCAAAAGTTGCCCGTCCGGTTGGGGCGGCATGGTACAGATCGATGAGGGCGCGTGGCGACGTACCGTTGCGGCGCAGAGGCTCCCGACCCGTTATGCACACCCCGCGTAGATGATCGGGAAGAGAGAGGGTTTGGCGTGAAATCAGGCATCGGAAAAGCTGTCGGTTCCGAGCGGTTCATCCGCGTTGATGGTGCGCGGGTGCTGGACGCGAAGGGGGTGGACGCGTCGCCGGGGTCGGTGTTGCTGAGGGTCCAGGGGGACGGCACCGGACACGGGTCTGGGGCGCTGGAGGGGCGCGGGTCGGTCGTTCTTGCGGGACCTAAGGCGGAAGTTGCGCGGCACCCGATGGGGAGCGCAGAGGTCCGCGAGTTCCCGAAGTCACTGCTGATACCGGGTTTGGTGAATGCCCATACGCACTTGGACCTGACGCACCTTGGGCCGATCCCGCACGATCAGGATGGGGGTTTCCGGGGGTTTGTGGATGCGGTACGGAAGGGACGGCGGATTGATGAGGAGGGGATCGCGGCGAGCGTGCGGCGGGGCGTGGAGATGTCGCTGGCGGGGGGCGTTGTCGCGGCCGGGGATATCGCGGGTGCCCCGATGGGGCGGCCGAGTCTGGCGGCGTGGCGGGCGCTGCGGGAGGGGATGGGACTGGGGGTGAGTTTCCTGGAGTTCTTCGCGATCGGGCTTGGCGAGGGTCCGGCGCGGGATCGCTTATCCCAGCTTTTCCACGACAACCGACAGGAGATTAACAGCCTTGGTGGGGCAGGGGTGAGGTTCGGGTTGCAGCCGCACGCCCCCACCACTGTCGCGCGGCGGGCGTTTGAGTGGGCCGTGGGATTGGCGGAGAGAGCGGGCTGGCCGGTGTCAACCCATCTGGCGGAGGCGATGGACGAGCGCGAGTTCGTGGCTCGCGGCGTGGGGCCGCAACGGGAATTTCTGGAATCGCTGGGGCTGTGGTCCGATGCGGTGCTGGAGGAAGTCGGGAAGGGTGCGTCGCCGGTTGAGCACCTTGCGGAGGTGCTGGGGACGCGGCCGTTTGTGTGTGCTCACCTGAACGATGTGTCGGACGCGGACATCGCGACGCTAGCGCGGGCGGGGACGAGCGTGGCGTACTGCCCGCGGGCGTCGGAGTACTTCGGGGCCGAGCGCGTGTTTGGGCCGCATCGGTACCGCGAGATGATCGCGGCGGGCGTGAACGTGTGCCTGGGGACGGACTCGATCATCAACCTGCCAGCGGGGACAGAAAGAATCTCGACTTGGGATGAGATGGCGAGGTTGATGGCGCGGGATGGAGTTGCACTGAGCGAGGCGCTCGCGATGGCGACCGTGAACGGGGCGAAGGCGCTCGGCTTGCCGGAGGGGATGTTCACGTTTGAGGGCGGGGAACTCGCGGGGTTGGTAGCCGTGGACTTGGAGGGGCGAGGGCAGCCGATTGAGCTGGTGTATCGGTGGGCGTGAACTCGCTGGCGAAGGCCCTCACGCCGCATCGGGGTTGGTGCGGGCGGCGAACGTGGTTTATGAGTGGAAGTAGCCCCCGTTTGTGGCGGAGAGAAGTGATTGCCCCGCATAAAGTTGTGGTGAGAGCCAGCGGTTCTCCGTGGTCCCCGCGCGGGCGGACATCTGTGTACTCAAGACCCTGCCCCATGACCTGGAAGAGCCTGAATGAGCGACAAAACACGCCGGAGCAACGCCTGGGACGACCAGCACCTGAAGGGGCCGGCGTTGTGGCCCGTCCGGGTGGTGGTGAAGGCGCTGAGCTCGATCACGCTGGCGGTGATCCTGCTGACGTTCGTGCTGCTGTGGGGCGTGTCAGCGAGCGTGCCGGTGGGGCTGCTGGCGTTGGCGCCGACGTTTCTCATCTACATGATGGTGTTTGTGTTGCTGCTGGGCGTGGTGGCGGTGCTTCCGGCGTGGGGGGTGCGGCGGGTGCTGGCGGGGGTGTCGCCGGGGCCGCGGTTTGTCGCGGCGTTTGTCACGCTGCTGGCCCTCGGGGGCGTCGCGGTGTGGGTGTGGATGGTGGGCGTGTGGCCGCGGCTGCGGTATGACCCGGTGACGGATTCGGGGCTGCGGCTGTTCGCTGGTTTTGTGGAGGCAAACAAGGCGATCACGGTGCGGCGGCTGCCTTGGGTTGAGATGACCGAGCTGGAGTACTACGCGGCGTGGCCCTTGCGCGGTGCCCTGCTGCTGTTCGTGCTGAACATGGTCGTGGCGACGGTGCGGCGGATCGAGTTCACGTTCAAGAACATCGGCGTGCTGACGGTCCACACGGGGATCGTGGTGATGGCGCTGGGGAGCGTGTACTACTCGGGGCTGAAGCAGGAAGGGGACACGCTCCTGCTGGCGGGAGCGCCAGACCCGCACACGGGCAAGCCCGCGCCGGGGCCGATCCAGGATGTGTTCTACGACAACACGCAGGTGGCGCTGTTCGTGAACGCCAATCAGAACGGGTGGGAGCAGCGGCCGCTGCGGGGTGTGCCGCGGTACAACGACTACAACCTGGGCGCGGGGCGCGGGGAGCTGGCGACGACAGTGGCGAAGTGGAAGCCGACGCCGGTGGAGCCTTCGCTGGATCCGCTGGCGATCGAGGCCGCGGCGTTTGGACCGACGAGTGTCGATAAGGACGTGTCCCTGCGGATCGTCGGGTACGCGTCGTATGCCGAGCCCGATGGGCAGTGGATGAAGACCGCCCGCGGTGAGCCGCTGCGGTTCGTGTTCGTGCATTCGCATGTGCCGGACAAGGAGAAGAACAACGAGGTGTCCGATGATCCGATCCTGTCGTTCATCTTCCCGCCGATGAGCAACGCGGACCGGGAGAGCGGGAACGACGAGTTCTCGCTGGAGTACACGATGGGGGCGGCGGGGGGCATGACGGAGACGCGGTGGCGGGACCTGTCAGAGCCGCTCCCGGCGGGGACTCAGCAGGCGCTCGTGATCGAGGTGCCGGGGAAAGATGGGGCTGCTGGACACCGTGAGGTGGTGCCGGTGGCGCAGGGTTCCGCGTTCGAGGTCGGCTCGACGGGCTTCCGCATTGCCGTGAAGGAACTGCTGCCCGAGCCGCCGTTCCCGATCATCACCGAGGGGTACAAGGGGGCAACGAGCTCGGTCGCGGTGGTGACGGTGACATCGCCCAAGGGCGAGACGTATGACCGGTATGTCTACCACCGATTCCCGGCGATCAATCAGGACCTGCTGAAGGAGTTGCGGCCCAACGGGCAGCCCGTGCGTCGCGACGCCGATCCTTCGATCCGCATCGGGCTCATCGAGGCTGACCGGATCTATGTGTACATCGATGAGTCGGGCGGGAAAACCCGCTCGATCGTGCGGATGCCGCGGGGCGAGGTGAAGGTCGCGGAGGTTGCGCCGGGCGGGCGGATCCAGATGCTGGACATGGCGCAGCTGAGCATCGGCGAGCGGTGGGACACGGCCCGCAAGGTGGACGTGCCGCGGGTGGTCGAGGAGCAGAAGCGCGACAAGGAAGCCATCGGCACGCACGATCGCGCGATGGTGGCGGTCGAGATCACGGCCACCGTTGGCGGGAAACCTTGGAGTGAGGTCACGTGGCTACCCTTCACGCGGTACATGAGCATCATGCAGGGCGGGGAGAAGCGGGTCGACCTGCCCGACGGGCGGAACTACCAGCTCGCGTTCGGGCGGATGCAGCGGCCGCTGCCGGGGTTCGGCCTACGGCTGCTGGACTTTGAGATGATCGCGTACGACCACCGCGGGTCGCCCCGGGATTACCAGTCGGTGGTGCGCGTGGTGCCGGTGCGGGGCTCGAAGATCGAGATGTTCGACCATGTGGCGAAGCTGAATAACCCGCTCAATGCGCCCGCCTCGTGGGATGAAGACGAGTGGTTCATCGCGGACCTGCCGGGGCGGCTGGTGGCGGGCATGAGCCCCTTCCAGTTCAAGTTCAGCCAGAGCGGCTGGGACCAGGCGGGGTGGGCGAAGACGCAGAAGCAGGTCGACGCGGGGCAGCTCCAGCGGCCCTTCGCGAGCTTCACCATCCTGCACGTGGGCAACAACCCGGGCATCCACCTCGTCGCGGCGGGCGGATTCATGATGGCGGTGGGGATTCCGTGGGCGTTCTATGTGAAGCCGTGGCTGGTGCGTCGCGAGAAGCGGCGGATCCAGGAGGCGGTGAAGGCGGGGACTTGGAGGAAACCGGAAACCGGAAATCGGAAACCGGAAGTGGAAGCAGCGGCGGGGGTGTGAAGCGGCGGGTATCGGAAGGGTCGGATTAGAAGAAGGCATCAAGGCATGAGGCATCAAGGCATCAAGGGTTGGAGCGCGGTGGTGGTGCTCTTGTGCGCGGTGCTTGCGGGCCGCGTGCAGGCGCAGACCGCGCCAGCGGGCAATGCGCACCCGCAGACGCAGCTGGTCTCCGAGGGTGAGGGGACGAGCAACCCGTTCGGGCAGAGCAACACCGACCCGACGAAGGTGCCGACGCAGATGCAGAAGGCGGAGTTCGCCGCGAAGGTGAACCTGGAGCCGCTGCGCGAGATCGCCGTGTTCCACAACGGGCGGGTGAAGGTGCTGGACACGCTGGGGCGCGAGACGGTGCTCCAGCTCACGGGGAAGCGGCGGTTTGTGGAGCGGCCCCCGGCGGTCGAGACGGTCAGCCCGGTGACGGGCGGGCACGTTGCGATCTCCAAAGTGATCTTTGACAAGGTGAAGTACGACCCGCTGTTCACGCTGCTCGATCTCGCGATGGACCCGGCGTACTACGTCGACAAGCCCATCATCGGGATCGATTACCTGAACCTTCGGCAGGAGCTGCTGGCCGCGGCGTACCCGGAGGATGAGGCCAAGCAGAAGCACGAGCTGAAGGCGGGCGGCATCTCGCCGCTGGTGATCAACAACCACGCGGGCAAGGTCGCGAGCAAGCACCCGGGCGAAGAGCAGTGGATGCGGGCCCTGGGCGAGATGGACCAGGCGATCGGGCTGTTCATCGGGTGCGCGTCGAACTTCGATGTGGTCGCGCCGGCGGACACGAGCCAGCCGTGGCAACACCTGTCGAGGCTGCCGGAGGATGCTCCGGCACGCGAGGCGGCGATGGCGCTGGGCGAGGCGTGGCGGAAGAGTGACGTGGCCGCGGCGAACACGGCCATCGCGACGCTCGCGGCGGAGCTGCCGAAGATCAACGCGGCGGTCTACCCCGGCTCTCGCCGCTCCCTCGAACTCACGTACAACAAGGCCAACGCGTTTGAGTGGGGCTTCTGGGCGTACTGCCTGTCGCTCGTCACGCTGCTGCTCGCGTTCGGCACGGGCCGGAAGTGGCTGGCGGGGCTGGGCTCGACGCTGCTGGTGGCGGCGATCGCCCTGCACGCCTTCGGGTTCATCGCGCGATGCATCATCGCGGAGCGGTTCGCGATCCAGAACCAGTTCGAGTCGATGACCGGGCTGTCGCTGTTCGCCGCGGTGGTCGGTGCGGCGGTCATGGTGGCCCGCAAGCAGTGGCTGTTTGGCGCGGCGGCGGCGGCCGTGGGGTTCATGGTGCTGATCACGGCGACGCAGGCGGGGATCCCGGGCGTTTCGATCGAGCGCGAGGCGGCGATCCTGAACACGAGCGTGCTGCTGAAGTATCACGTGACGACGGTGCTGGTGTCGTACGGGTTGATCGCGCTGGGGTTTGTGTGCTCGTTGTTCTATCTGGGTTCGCACTACTTCGGGCGGGTCGCCAAGGTGCAGACCGCTGGGGGCCTGAGCGCCGTGGCTGTGGGTGATGAACCGACCACAACGCGGGCCAAGCTGCTCCAGGACCTCGACACCGCCCAGATGATCGTGCTCCAGCTCGCGTTCTGGACGCTCGGCGTCGGCATCCTGCTGGGGGCGTGGTGGGCGGACCACTCGTGGGGGCGGTGGTGGGCGTTTGATCCCAAGGAGACGTGGGCGCTGCTCACGTGGATCATCTACCTGATCGTGATCCACGTGCGGATCGCGGCCCCGGCGAAGAAGGGGCTGACCACAGCGTGGCTCAGCGTGGTGGGCTTCATCGTGATGCTGTGGACGTACTTCGGTGTGAACCTGCTGCTGCCGGGGTTGCACGCGTACGCCTAAGGGAAGAGCGAGAGTGCGACAGAGCGACAGAGCGACAGTGGGAAGACTGCCGCGGGAGTTCTACCTCGTGGACGCGGCCACCCTCGCGCAGCGCCTCATCGGCCAGCGGCTCGTCCGCCTCCTCGACGACGGCACTCGCCTGGCCGGAACGATCGTCGAGACCGAGGCGTACCTTGGCGTTAAGGACAAGGCGGCCCACACGTTTGGCGGGCGACGCACGCCCCGCAACGAGTCGATGTACGCGATCGGTGGCACGGCCTACGTCTACTTCACCTACGGCATGCACTTCTGCATGAACGTTGTCGCGGGCCAAGCGGGCGATCCTGTCGCGGTGCTGCTGCGGGCCCTCGAGCCTGTCGAGGGGCTCGACGCGATCCGCGCCCTTCGAACTCCCCACCACCGCCCGCGCAAGACGCCGCTCAAGGACAAGGACCTGTGCAGCGGCCCCGGGCGGTTGTGCGAAGCCCTCGCAATTGGCCGCGACCTCAACGGCGAGGATTTAACCACGAGCCCGCGGATGTGGATCGAGCCGGGCACGACGTATGCGCCGCGCCAGCTGGTGAAGACCACCCGCATCGGGATCTCAGGCGCCGAGGAATGGGTGGATCGCCCCCTCAGGTGGTACGTCAACGGCAACACCCACGTAAGCGTGAAGGCCAAGCCATAACCCGCTTTCTCCGCGTCCCTCCGCTCATTCCGCGGTCTCCGCGTTCTCCTGCCCGGATTAAGAGAACGCGGAGTTCGCGGAGAGGGCGGAGGCACGCGGAGAAGGAAGGCGGGTCTGGTTCAAGCCCGGCTGCCCGGCGGGCCGAATCAGGGGTGTCAGGGTGAGGTCTTTGGTGGGTTTAGTGGACGCTTGCCTCCGGAGCCTCCCGCCCCCACCTACCATCGGGGCCGGCGTTGAGCCGGTGAGAGTGTCCTGAGTGAACGCACACTCGGGGTGAGAGAGACGGACCCAGTTTCGAGGAGACGCAGGGTGTCCGATCAGTTCATGCAGGATTGGAAGTTCCTCCGCGACAAGGCGGGCCCGTTCCCGCCCCAGGCCTACCAGTTCGTCCGCGAGGGGCTCGCCCACACGGTCAAGAACATCCACGGCGACACCCCCTCCATGATGTCCGAGGAGGAAGGCCGCCACGTCAGCGGCGGGCAGCTGTGCATGGGCCTCCGCGACTTCGCCCTCAAGCAGTACGGCCGCCTCGCCAAGATGGTGCTCGCGAGCTGGAACATCACCGAGACCGGCGACTTCGGCCGCATCGTCTTCGCGATGATCGACGCCGGCCTCATGCGCAAGACCGAGGAGGACACCATGGACGATTTTCAAGGGGTGTTCGACTTCGATGAGGCGTTTGGGGACCTGTCCGTGAAGGGCTGAGGACCGCGAGCGAGACAGGAACCCAGCGAGACAGCGAGACAGGGCTCCGGGATTCCGGGGCCTTTTTGATTGGTTGAGCGAAGCGTCGGAATTGAAACACAGAGCACACAGCGAGCACAGAGCAGCGAAGGCAGAGCGGGATTGAGATATCCGGACTTGTCTCTGTGGTCTTTGTGTGCTCTGTGTTTCAGTGATTTGAGAGGCCGTCGAAGCGCGAGAAGTGCGCGGATTGACCCGGCAACTGCCCAGCTTCCCCGCGCAATGTGGCAGCACTCTGGCGCGATCGGGCAGCACTCGTGCATCAAGCGGCAGCACTCGGGGAGAAGTGCCCAGCATTCTCTTGCAAGTGGGCAGCATTTCCGCGCAATGCTGCCGAGCTTGCTCGCAGTGCTGTCGACTTGCGAGCAAAGTCCTGGGAGTTGCCGCGCTCCGTGGGTCGAAAGTTCGGCGTTTGTGGCACAAGAGCGGGCAACGGCTGCGCTTTGGAGGCAAAACAACCAGCGGAATCCCGAACAAACGGTGCCTTTCCGCCCGCAACGTCCGATCATTGTGCAGCCATGCCCCCCACCTCCGATAACACACCTCCCCAACTCCCCACCTCCCCACCTCTTCCCGCCGCGCGGACGGTGCACGGGGGCGTTCCCCTCTCGCGCCTCCACATCTGGCAGATCCAGCCCGTGCGCGACCTGCTCGTGATCGGCGCGGTCCTGCTGATCGTGTGGCTGGGGCACAAGCTGAGCATCGTGACGGTGCCCATGCTGCTGGCGCTGCTGCTCGCGTATCTCTTCGAGCCGCTGGTCGCGTGGCTGGTGCGGCGCGGGTGGTTCACGCGGCGGGGGGCGGCGATCTGCATCATCCTGCTGGGAGCCGCGGCGTTGATTGGGCCGGTGGGGATCGGCGGCGGTTTCGCGGTGTGGCAGGGGGTGCGGCTCGCGGGCCGCACGGTGCGCAACGTCGACAACCTCGTGCAGTCCGTCGCCCACCCGAAGGACGAGGCCGCGCGTGCGAAGCTGCCTACCGCGTGGCAGCACGGGCGCGACTGGATCGTGGAGGACGAGAGCCTGCGGCAGCAACTGCTGCCGCTGGCGGGGGTGAAAGAGGGGGGGGAGGGAACAGGGAACAGGGAACAGGGAACAGCAGAGCCGGGAGCGGCCGGAACGGCGCCGCCGACTGTTGAGCCGGGCGCCGTTGGTCCCCCCGCGACTGCGGTGCAGCCGACTGAAAGCTCGCAGACGGCCGAGCCCTCCGACGTTGGCCGCATGATCTCGTGGGTCGTCGCCTCCGTCCGCGAGAACGCGGCCACCATCAGCCAGCGGCTTGTGAACGTCGGCACCGGCATCGCCGGCACGGCCCTCGACGTTGTCAAGACTATCGGGGCCCTGCTGTTCATGGCGTTCCTGACCTCGTTCTTCTTCTACTTCTTCTGCACCGGCTACGGCGAGGTGCAGCGTTTCTGGGAGGGGCTGATCCCCGAGAAGAAGAAGGGGCGGTTCATTGACCTGGCCGTGAAGATGGACCGCGTAATCGCGGGCTTCGTCCGCGGGCGGCTCACGGTCGCGGGCGTGCAGATCGTCGTATACACCGTGCTCTACTGGATCATCGGCGTGCCCGCCCCGCTCATCGTCGGGCCCATCATGGGCATCCTGACGATCGTGCCCTACGCCTCGGGCGTGGCCGCGCCGATCGCGATGGTCTTGATGTGGCTGGACCCCGCGGGCGGCTGGCGCGGCGAGTGGTGGTGGATCGTCGGCGGCCCGCTCGTGGTGCTCGCCATCACGCAGGTGCTCGATGACTACATCCTGACGCCGCTGATCCAGGGCAAGGCGACCAACATGGACGTGCCCACGATCCTCTTCGCGTCCATCGCGGGCGGGGCCCTGGCCGGGTTCTACGGCGTGCTGGTGGCGATCCCCGTCGCGGCGTGCCTGAAGATCCTGCTGAAGGAAGTGTTCTGGCCGCGGTTCCGGGCGTGGAGCGAGGGACGGGCGCCGGATGTGCTGCCCATCAAAGAGACATAGGACTGAGAGGACCCATAAGGCCCAGAGGACCTATCCCCGGTACGCCGGGCTCGTCGCCGGCGTCGGGGCGGTCGGCCACTGCGTCTGGTCGAGGTACCACGCCTGGAGGATCTGCGCGACCTCGGCGGGCGAGTAGCGGCGGTCGTCAAACCGCATGATGGGCCCGAAGGTGATGCGGCTGTTGCTCTTCATCCGCAGGCTCGTCCAAGGCAGCCGGGCCTGCGGCGTGCCCTCGATGATCACGGGGAGCACGGGCGCCCCTGTCCGCGAGACGATCAGCCCAACGCCCGGATGGAAGGGGAGAATGTGCCGCGGCGGGCGCTCGATCGCGCCCTCGGGGAAAACCCCCAGCACGCCGCCCTGCTTGACGTGCTTGAGCGCATCGCGGGCCCCCACCGTGTCCTTGCCCGTGCGGTCCACGAAAATGATGTCCGCCCAGTCCCACAGCAGGTCCATCGCGGCCACCCGCATGTCCAGGGCCATCATCCAGCGGACCTCGAAGGAGCACGCGGACTGAACCAAGAGCGGGTCCACGCCGGCGGTGTGGTTGCACACGATGACCAGAGGACCAGGGTGGAGCTTCCCCGGGATGTGCTCGCGGCCGCGCACTTCGAGGTGGTGGACGAGTCTGACATAGATTTGGATAAATCTAAAGGCGAGGCCGATCAGCGGGTCGCCCGGGCGGGGGTTGGCCATGACCCAGCGCGAGAAGAACGCGAAGGCGAAGAGGCCCAGGACGAGGATGGTCCAGCCGGGGATTGACACGAGGGGGGGATGTTAGCGGGCACTCAAGCGGTTTCGACCCGCCGCGTACTCATAAGGATGTACGGGCCGGCAGTGTCAGGGTTCCGGTGGGGTCTTAGAGTGAGTCACCATGGCCGACCTCTGGGCAGCAAAGCGTGAGCAGGCGAGACAAGGGGTGATGCCCCTGCCGATGCGCATGCGCCCGCGCACGATGGATGAGTATGTGGGGCAGCAGCACATCCTGGGGCCGGGGAAGCTGCTGCGGAGGATGCTGAGCGCCGACGCCGTGACGTCGCTGATTTTCCACGGCCCGCCGGGCACGGGCAAGACCACGCTCGCGGAGCTGATCGCCAAGCAGACCAAGCGGGCGTTTGTGCGCGAGAACGCGAGCAGCGTGGGCGTGAAGCGGATCCGCGAGATCATTGACGAGGCCGCGAACCGGCTGGAGCTGGAACGCAAGCGGACGATCCTCTTCCTGGACGAGATCCACCGCTTCAGCAAGAGCCAGCAGGATGTGCTGCTCAGCGACGTCGAGCGTGGGCTCATCACGCTGATCGGGGCGACCACGGAGAACCCGCTGTTCGCGGTGAACTCGGCCCTCGTCTCGCGGAGCACGCTCTTCCGGCTGGAACCCCTGAGCGAGGCGGACATCGTGAGTGCGCTGCGGCGGGCGATCGCGGACCCGGAGCGCGGTTACGGCAAGCTCGACTTGCAGGTCTCCGACGAGGCCCTGCACGTGTGGGCCACCAAGAGCGACGGCGACGCGCGGCGGGCGTTGACGGCGCTGGAGGTGGCGGTGCTGTCGGGGGGGAAAGAAGGCACTGGGCATCAGGCACTGGGCACTAGGGAAGACGGGTCTCAGTCATCACCAGTGCCCAGTGCCCAGTCCCCAGTGCCTATCACGATCGACCGCCAGGTCGCCGAAGACTCCATCCAGCAGAAAGCCGCGGTCTACCACGGCACCGGCGACGAGCACTACGACGTCATCTCCGCGATGATCAAGAGCGTCCGCGGCAGCGACCCCGACGCGGCGGTGTTCTGGATGGCCCGCATGCTCGACGCGGGCGAGGACCCGCGCTTCATCGCGCGGCGCCTGGCCATCCTCGCCAGCGAGGACATCGGCAACGCCGACCCCCGCGGCATCATGGTGGCCGCGGCATGCTGGGAGCTGGTCGAACGCATCGGCATGCCCGAGGCCCGCATCACACTGGCGCAGTGCGCTATTTACCTCGCGTTGGCGCCAAAGAGCAACGCGAGCTACATGGCCATCGAAGCCGCGATGGAGGATGTGAAGGAGGGGCGAACGGTGGCCGTGCCGGTGTATCTCAAGGACAAGAACGTGCGGGCCGCGGCGGAGATGTCCGCGGGCGGGCGCGAGGGTCTAGAAAGAGCCTGCAACGTCGGCGTGGGCGAGGGGTACAAGTACGCCCACGAAGAAGTCGGCGGCCTGGGCACGCAGGACTACCTGGGCGTGGACAAAAGGTACTACATCCCGACGGATCGAGGGGCGGAGAAGCTGCTGGGGCAGTACCTGGAGCAGGCGCGGGCGGCGAGGGGGAAAGCCGACGAGACCGGGGCGCTCTAGTCCAATCCATTCTTTGTGGGCTGCGAGCGTTCCGCCCACTCACCATCCCGGACTTCTGTATCATCTTTCGCCGCGCCGCGTTCCGCCGCGCAGCACAGGAGATCCGTTGCCATGGGTATCAAGCCAGGCTCCGAGAAGTCATCGATCCGCGTCCCCACCCCCGCCAAGCCGGCGCCCTCCGCGCCCTCGCCGGGCATGCAGAAGCTCGCGAAGGAAGCCGCGAAGCTGCCCGGGCAGGTGCGGGCGATGTCGCAGGCGATCAAGCAGGCGCCGGGCGCGCCGGGCAAGCCCAAGAAGTAACACCGTGCCGGTGAGCGGCGGCGGGGCCGAAGGGGCGGTGGGGCTGTATCATGGGGCACTATGACCCCAGGCTCTATCATCCTCTGCCCCGGGCAGGGCGCGCAGGCCGTCGGCATGGGCAAGGCGTGGTGTGACGCGTCGGACGCGGCGCGGGCGGTGTTCGCGGCCGCGGACCGGCAGCTGGGCGACCGTCTGGGTGCGCCTCTGTCCAAGCTCTGCTTCGAGGGGCCCGCCGACACGCTCAACAAGACCGACGTCAGCCAGCCCGCGATCTACACGACCAGCGTCGCGTGCTGGCGGGCGCTGCTGGCCATGACCCCTGAACGCCACGTAGCCGCTACCGCCGGTCTTTCGCTCGGCGAGTACACCGCCCTCCACGTCGCGGGCGCGATCTCCTTCGAGGATGGCCTTGAGCTCGTCACGCTCCGGGGCCGCGCCATGCAGGACGCCGCGGACAGCCCCGAGGCCAAGGCGGGCGGCGGCGGCGGGATGATCGCCCTGATCGGCGGGACCGACGAGCAGGCCGAGCAGATCGCCCAGGAGGCTCGCGGCTCCCAGGTCCTCGTCGCGGCCAACTACAACGCCCCCGGGCAGGTGGTGCTCTCGGGCCACAAGCAGGCGTGCGAGCGGGCGGCCAAGGTGGCCGAGGCGATGGGCGTCAAGTCCTCCATTCTCCAGGTCGCGGGCGCGTTCCACTCGCCGCTGATGGCCGCGGCCGCGGAGCGCCTCCGCCGAGCCCTCGAGAAAACCCCCATCAAGGCCCCGCGCTGCACCGTGGTTTCCAACGTCACCGCCCAGCCCCACACGGCCGACCCCGCCGCCATCCGCCAGCGGCTCGTCGAGCAGCTCACGATGCCCGTCCGCTGGGCCCAGTCCTGCGCCTGGCTGGCTTCCCAGACCGCCGCGGCGGGCCCCGCCCCTTTCAGCTATGTTGAGCTGGCCCCGGGCCGTACACTCATGGGGCTCTTCCGCCGGATCGACAAGTCCATCAAGGTTGACAGCAACGACACCCCGCCGGTGGCCCCCCTCCCGGCCCCGACCCCTGCCCCGTAAACAGGTTCACTGCGCATGACCGTCCCCCCCAAGCCCCTCCGTTCCACGTCCCTGGCCGTCCGGGCCGGCCGCGTCCTGCTGTGCTCCACGCTGACACTCGGCGTGGTCGCCATGGTCGCCATCCCCGGCGTCGTGATCACCGGCTGCGAAGAGAAGAAGCCACCGCCGCCCCCCCCGCCGCCCCCGCCCCCGCCCCCTCAGCCCGCCGACCCCATCCAGGTCGACCCCGTGGTGCAGAGCATGAAGCCCGACAAGCGGGTGCAGTTCCCCCAGGCCGCGGCCCCCGTCGACGAGTCCCTCGCCCGCGCCGTGGTGTCGCTCGCCGACGCCATCGCCAAGGGCGACGCGAACAAGCTCGCGGGCCTGCTCAACGCCAACGGCAAGCCGCTGCTCGACCAGCTCACCAGCGACGGCAGCTGGGACGAGGCGGTCGCGAAGATCGAGGGCGTGCGCATCGTCAACATCGACGACCAGGCCCCGCCCCCGCCCCCGTCGGCCACGATGTCGGCCGCCAACATCTACCTCGCCATCCAGCAGCCCGACCACGCGTACCTCGTCGGCTTCAAGGCCGCGCGGGATGATGCGGGCTGGAAGTTCGAGGGCGCGCCCTCCACGCGCGCGACCAGGCCCCGCGCGTCCGACTTCGACTCGATGTCGGGCATGGCCCTGGGCAGCAGCGGCGCGCCCAGCGGCGGGCACCACACCCCCAGCGGCGGCGACACCAGCAACACCGTGACCGACACCCCTTCGGCCCCCGGCGCGACACCCCCCGCCGACGGCCCCAAGAAGATCAACACCCCCGCGGGGCCGTTGACGATCCCCGGGAGCGGCTGAGGCGGGATGTCGGATGTGGGATGTCGGATGTCGGATGTTTCAATCCCGCGTCCGACAGGCAGGGCCTGAGCGCGGTGCATCGATCCTCCCGGATCGGCGCGACGCCCGTGGCCGCCTCTTCTTCACATCCGACATCCGACATCCCACATCCGACATTCCTTCCCGAGGACCCCTCCCATGACCGAGACCACCCCCACCCCCCGCGTCGCCCTCGTCACCGGCGCCTCCCGCGGCATCGGCAGGGCCATCGCCCTGCGGCTCGCCAAGGACGGCCGCCATGTGGTGCTCGCCGCCCGCAGCGAGGGGCCGCTCAATGACGTCAAGGCGACCATCGAGGCCGCGGGCGGCAAGGCCTCCGTGCTCGTGATCGACATCGGCGACGCCAAGGCCTTCGCCGCCGCCGTGGAGAAGGTCGCCGAGACCCACGGCCGGCTCGACATCCTGGTCAACAACGCGGGCATCACCAAGGACGGCCTCGCCCTCCGCATGTCCGACGAGGACTGGGACCTGGTGCTCGACACCAACCTCAAGTCCGCGTTCGTCGCCATCCGGGCCGCCGCCCGGGCCATGATGAAGAACCGCTTCGGCCGCATCGTGAACATCTCTTCCACCAGCGGCGTCGTCGGCAACGCGGGCCAGGCCAACTACGCCGCCGCGAAGTCGGGCCTGCTGGGCCTCACCAAGACGATCGCGCGCGAGCTGGGCAGCAAGTCCATCACCTGCAACGCCGTCGCCCCCGGCTTCATCGAGACCGACATGACCCACAACCTCCCCCAGGAGGTCAAGGACGGCGTCACCAAGCTCATGGCGATCAAGCGCCTGGGCACCGGCGACGACATCGCCGCGGCGGTCGCGTACCTCACCAGCGACGAGAGCGGGTTTATCACGGGCCAGACGATCTGTGTCGATGGCGGGATGACGATGACGTAAGCGGCCCAGTTCCCCTATGATTCCCGCATGACACGCGCCATGGAACAGGCCATCGAGCGGCTCAAGCGGGTTCCCGATGGGCAGCAGGAAGAACTCGCCCAGTTCCTCCTGCACGAGCTGGAGCAGGACGAGCGCTGGAGCACGACGACGCACGCCCACCGCCTCCAGCTGGACCGGCTTCTCAAGGACGTGCTGTCCGATCACGCCGCGGGCAAGACCCGCCCGCTGGACCCGGACACCCTGTGATCTCGCGGCTGCACCCCCACTTCCTGCGCGACTTCGCCAAGCTGCCCGAGGACATCCGGGAGCGGGCCCGCGACGCCTACCGGCGCTTCAAGCTGGACCCCACCCACCCCGGCCTGCGCTTCAAGCGCCTCAGCACCGAGCTGCCCCTGTGGTCCGTGCGCGTGAACGATCAGTACCGGGCGGTTGGCGTCCGAACGGACGCGGACGAAGTGATCTGGTTCTTTATCGGGACGCACGCCGAGTACGAGCGGCTCCTCAAAACGCTCTAGCGCCGGAGACTCTGCCGGGACCCTCACGCCTTCGCGGCTGGTGTACACCCGCGAAGCGCAGACGAACGCGGAGGCCGCGGAGAGAGCGGAGGGACGCGGAGATTGCGGCGGGGATGAGTGGAACGCTCCCGCCCCGCCCGCGCTGATGCACCCCCTTCCATCTCGCGCGCCTTCCTCTGCGTGCTCGGTGGTCTCTGTGTTGAAAATCTTCTCCGCCCCGGCGAAGTTCCCCGCCGCCTCAGCCAGGTTCAGCGCCGCCCAAGCCAAGTTCACCCCCACCCTGGCCAAGTTCCCCGCCACCGCGGCGAAGTCCGTCGCCGCCCAGGCCAAGTTCCCCGACACCCCGGCAAAGTCCGTCGCGACCCAAGCCAACTTCCTCGCCACCCAAGTAAAGTTCGTTGCCGCCAAGCGACGGAGCCCCCGCCGCCCGCGCCGCGCCCCCTGTCACACGCACTTGAACCCCCGTCGCACGCCCCGCAACCGTTGTCGCATGGGCGGGCTCAAGTTGCCCGTGCGAC
>Ga0208492_1000284_pt1 | contig 46970 bp, 47 predicted proteins | sample Subbioar_CSW14AB_FD_184820 | JGI IMG/M metagenome (GOLD analysis project Ga0208492, IMG submission 184820) | Serpentinite rock and fluid subsurface biosphere microbial communities from McLaughlin Reserve, California, USA - CR12Mar_CSW14AB (SPAdes) | ecosystem: Environmental > Terrestrial > Deep... | reverse complement strand
GTCAGCGCCTGGATCACCGCGTCGGTGCCGGCGCCGGCCTTCACCATGATGATCGCCGTGCGCGGCTTGGCCAGCGACGCCGCGAACTCCTCGTACGAGTACGCCGGGATGAAGCCGGCCTCGGGGTGCTCGGCGACGAGCTGGTCGGTCTTGGCGCGGCTGCGGTTGAACACGGCGACCGTGTTCCCCTCGCGGCTGGCCAGGTTGCGAGCCAGGTTCGAGCCCATCACGGCGAGGCCCACGACCCCGATGTTGGCGACGGCGGTTGTGGTGGAAGCGTCGGTCACGCGATCTCCTTGCACACGGATCACAGGGGGAGACGAGCGGGTGCCGGAATCGGCCTCGTCGGGTCCAGGCTAGTGGGGCGGGCGCTCACATGCGTCCGCGTGACGCCGTGAGGCGGCGTCAGTCCTTGCGGTAGCCCGAGCGGCCGAGCGAGAAGAACGCGCCGACCAGCAGGACCGTGGCGGTGAGGGACATGACGGCGATGACGCCGGCGACGACGTGCGAGGGATCGATCACGGGGGCTCCTGGCGTGCGGCGACATCCGCGGAATCGCGGAGGTCGGGGCGGTTCTGCGCGCGGACACAGCGCGTCACCACCGTACCCGTTCGTCGGGTACCATGGAAAACGACCTCGGCGAGGGCGAGCCGCGCATGCGCGTGCTCAGCCGTTATCGACGCGGGTGAGCCTCGGGGCTCTCCTCACGCGTTGCGTTCGAGTCGAGCAGCCACAGACCCCCGCGACATCGATCGGATGGCGCGGCCACGAGGAGACACATCATGTCGGAGCAGACCACGCTCACCACCGAGGTGCGCACCCAGTTCGGCAAGGGCTTCGCCCGCCGCCTGCGCGCCGCGCACAAGATCCCCGCCGTCCTGTACGGCCACGGCACCGAGCCCGTGCACCTGGCGCTGCCGGGTCACGAGACGCTCCTGCTGGTGCGTCACGCCAACGCGCTCGTCGAGCTCGACATCGAGGGCACCAAGCAGCTCGCCCTGGTCAAGGACGTGCAGCGCGACCCGGTGCGCCAGGTCATCGAGCACGTCGACCTCGTCGTCGTGAAGAAGGGCGAGAAGCTCACTGTCGACGTCCCCGTCGTCGTGACGGGCGAGCCCTTCGCCGGCACGATCGCCAACCTGGACGCCATGACGCTGTCGATCGAGGTCGAGGCGACGCACATCCCCGAGCACATCGAGGTCGACGTCGAGGGCCTGGAGGACGGCACGCACATCACCGCCGCCGACGTGAAGCTCCCCGAGGGCGCGACCCTGGTCGCCGACCCCGAGACGCTCGTCGTCGCCATCTCGACCCCGCAGCTCGACACCACGAGCGACGCCGAGGCCGAGGCCGAGGGCGAGGCCGCCGAGGCTCCCGCCGCCGAGGCCGCCTCGGAGGAGGCCGCCGAGTAACACCGGCTCATCGTGGAGAGAGGGGGCGCGAGCGATCGCGTCCCCTCTCTTCGTCTGCGGCGGCTCGTCCGCGGCGGACTCTTGCGGCAGGATCGAGGACGAGGAGGAGTCATGGCCGACACGTGGCTGATCGTGGGGCTCGGCAACCCGGGGCCCCGCTACGAGGCGACCCGTCACAACGTCGGGCAGATGGTGATCGACGAGCTCGCGGGTCGCCGCGGCGCGCCGTTCAAGCAGCACAAGGCCAACGCGCGCGTGGCCGAGACCTGGCTGCGCCCGGGCGCCGCCAAGCTCGTGCTCGCCAAGCCGAACTCCTTCATGAACGTCTCGGGCGGCCCCGTCGCGAACCTCGCGCGCTTCTACGGCATCGGCCCCGATCGCGTGATCGTCGTGCACGACGAGCTCGACATCCCGTTCGACACCCTGCGCCTGAAGTCCGGCGGCGGACACGGCGGTCACAACGGCGTGCGCGACGTCGCCAAGGCGCTCGGCACCCCCGACTTCGCGCGCGTGCGGGTGGGCATCGGGCGCCCGCCGGGCCGCCAGGACCCGGCCGACTGGGTGCTGGATCCGTTCGGCGCCACGGAGCGCCAGACGCTGCCCATCCTGATCGGCGACGCCGCCGACGCGGTCGAGCACCTCGTCGAGGTCGGGCTGGTCGACGCGCAGCAGCGCTTCCACGCTCCCAAGGCGTAGGCCCCCGCGCTCAGAACACGTGTTGTCACCGACGACACGTCATCCGAGCGCCCGGATCGCGTGTTCTCGTTCAGAACACGTGTTGTGAGCGCGTCAGACCGCGCCGGAGCCCGCGATGCCCGCCGCGGCGCCCGCCACGGCCGCGGCCCCGGCGACGACCGGGCCGAGGGCCGCGATCACGATCGCGGCGATGCCGGCGCGGCGGCCGCGGTTCCGCACGGTCGCGACGATCCCCTGCACGAGCGCCCACACCCCGAGCGCGGTGCCGCCCCAGGCCGCGACCTCGGCGAGCAGCACCCAGTCGCGCACGGGCGAGAGGATCTCGAGGCCCGCGGACGGCGACAGCGTCTGCAGCTGCGGCCCGACCCCGGCGCCGATCGCCGCCAAGGCGACGGCGAGCAGGATGCTCGCGCCCACGGTCGCGCCGATCGCCAGCACCAGCGCGACGCGGCCGAGCAGCGGCGACGGCACCCGGGCGGGCGGCGCCTGCAGCAGGGGCGCGAAGCGCGGGTCCTGCGGCGGAAGGTACGGCGCGGTGGGCGCGCCGGGCGCCGCGTGCCCGCCGGGGACGGGCGGCTGGGGGATCGGCGGCTGGGGTGCGCTCACGCTGTCATCCTAGGGAGCCGCCCCGGCCGCGATGTCCCGGGGCGCCGCATAGACTCTTGTGGTGACTGTTCAGGGGATCGTGCGCGCCCTCGAGACCGCCGAATCGTTCCGGGACGCTCTCACCGCCTCCGCCGTGGACGCCGATCTCTCGATGGTCGACGGCCTCGACGCACCGGTTCTCGCCGCGCTGCTCGAGCGCCGCGTGGCGGCGGGGCACCCCGCCGTTCTGCTCGCGATCGCGCCCACGGGCCGCCGAGCCGAGGCCCTCGCCGCCGCGATCGGGGCGATCATGCCCGACGCCGAGGTGCTCGACTTCCCGGCCTGGGAGACCCTGCCGCACGAGCGCCTCAGCCCGAGCCCCGAGACCGTCGGCCGACGCCTGGCGACGCTGCGCCGGCTCGCCACCTGGGACCGGGCGCGTCCGCTCGTCGTGACGTCGTCGATCCGCTCGGCCATCCAGCCGCTGGCGCCCGGCCTGGGCGAGGCGGAGCCCATCCGGCTCGCCGCCGGCGCGCGCGGCCACGATCTCGACGACATCGTGCGGCGCCTGGTCGAGCTCGCGTACGCGCGCGTCGACATGGTGTCGCGCCGCGGCGAGTTCGCGGTGCGCGGCGGCATCCTCGACGTGTTCCCGCCCGTGGCCGACCACCCGTACCGCATCGAGCTGTTCGGCGACGAGGTCGATCAGATCCGGGCGTTCTCGGTCGCCGACCAGCGCTCGCTCCCCGGCGACGTGCCCGAGGTCGAGCTGGTGCCCAGCCGCGAGCTGCTGCTGACCCCGGATGTGCGCGCCCGCGCGCGTCAGCTGCAGCACGAGTTCCCCGGCATCGCGCAGATGCTCGAGAAGATGTCCGAGGGCATCCCGGTCGAGGGCATGGAGTCCCTCACGCCGGTGGTCACCGAGGAGCTCGTCTCGCTGGCCTCGTATCTTCCCGAGGGCGCCGCGGTCGCGCTCGTCGACCCGGAGCGCGCGGTGTCGCGCGCGCTCACGCTCGGCGAGACCAACCGCGAGTTCCTGGAGGCCGCGTGGAGCGCCGCGACCAGCGGCGCCCGCGCCCCGATCAACCTCGAATCGGGCGACTTCCTCACGATCTCGCGTCTGCACGACGACGTCCGCGCGCGCGGCGGCGTCTGGTGGACGCTGAGCCCGTTCGACTCGGGCGCGGCCGACACGGCCGCGGAGCTCGACGCGCTCGCCGACGACGGCGTCACGATCGCCCCCGACGCGGGCACGGCGATCCGGATCCGCGGCGCGGCCGTGCCGTCCTTCCAGGGCAGCATCGACGGCGCGGTCGAGCACGTCGCCCGCCGCCTCGCCGAGGGCTGGCGGGTCGTGATCGCCGCGAACGGCGTGGGGCTCGTGGAGCGCGCCCGCGACGTGCTCGCGGACCGGGGCCTCGCCGCCCGCATCGTGGAGCGCCTCGACGAGGCCCCCGAGCCGGGCGTCGCCACGCTCGCCGTCGCCGGCGTCGAGCGCGGCTTCGAATCCGACGAGGCCCGCCTCGCGGTGCTCACCGAGAGCGAGTTCTACGGCCGCACGATCGGCGGCGACACCCGCGTCGTGAAGAAGCTGGCGTCGCGGCGGCGCAACGTCGTCGACCCGCTGCAGCTCAAGGCGGGCGACTACGTGGTGCACGCGACGCACGGCATCGGCCGGTTCGTCGAGATGACCCAGCGCGTCGTGTCCAGCGGCGGCCGCAACGCCACCAAGTCGACGCGCGACTACCTGGTGCTCGAGTACGCGCCGTCGAAGCGCGGCTACCCGGGCGACAAGCTGTTCGTGCCGACCGATCAGCTCGACCTGCTCTCGAAGTACGTGGGCGGCGAGGCGCCGACCCTGTCGAAGATGGGCGGCAGCGACTGGGCCCAGGCCAAGGGCCGCGCCCGCCGCGCGGTGCGCGACATCGCGGTCGAGCTGGTCAAGCTGTACTCGGCGCGCATGGCCGCCAAGGGCCACGCGTTCGGCCCCGACACCCCGTGGCAGCGCGAGCTCGAGGAGGCGTTCCCCTTCGCCGAGACGCCGGATCAGCTGCAGACGATCGACGAGATCAAGCGCGACATGGAGCGGCCCGTGCCCATGGACCGCCTGCTCTCGGGTGACGTCGGCTTCGGCAAGACCGAGGTCGCGGTGCGCGCCGCGTTCAAGGCCATCCAGGACGGCAAGCAGGTCGCGATGCTCGTGCCGACCACCCTGCTGGTCAAGCAGCACCTCGAGACGTTCACCGAGCGCTTCGCCGGATTCCCCGTCACGGTCAAGGCCCTCTCGCGCTTCCAGACCGACAAGGAGGCGCGCCAGGTCGTGCAGGGCCTCGCCGACGGCACGGTCGACATGGTGATCGGCACCCACCGGATCCTCACGGAGCAGGTGGCGTTCAAGGACCTCGGCCTCATGATCATCGACGAGGAGCAGCGCTTCGGCGTCGAGCACAAGGACCAGCTCAAGAAGCTCAAGACCAACGTCGACATCCTCGCGATGTCGGCCACGCCCATCCCGCGCACGCTCGAGATGGCGGTGACGGGCATCCGCGAGATGTCGACGCTCGCGACCCCGCCCGAGGACCGGCATCCGATCCTGTCGTACGTCGGCCCCCGCAACGACAAGCAGATCGCGGCCGCCATCCGGCGCGAGCTGCTGCGCGAGGGCCAGGTGTTCTACGTGCACAACCGCGTCACGTCGATCAACTCGGTCGCCGCCCACCTGGCCGAGCTGGTGCCGGACGCCCGCATCGCGGTGGCGCACGGCAAGATGGGCGAGCACCAGCTCGAGCAGGTCGTCGACGACTTCTGGGAGCGCAAGTTCGACGTGCTGGTCTGCACGACGATCATCGAGACCGGCATCGACATCGCCAACGCGAACACGATCATCATCGACCGCGCCGACAAGTACGGCCTGGCGCAGCTGCACCAGCTGCGCGGCCGCGTGGGCCGCGGCCGAGAGCGCGCGTACGCGTACTTCGTGTACGACGAGAACAAGCCGCTCAGCGAGACCGCGGCCGACCGCCTGCAGACCATCGCGGTGCACAACGACCTCGGGTCGGGCATCCAGGTCGCGATGAAGGACCTCGAGCTGCGCGGCGCGGGCAACCTGCTCGGCGCCGAGCAGGCCGGTCACATCGCGGGCGTGGGCTTCGACCTGTACCTCCGGATGATCGGCGAGGCGGTCGCCACGTTCCGCGGGGAGGAGACCGAGGGGCCGGTCGAGCTGCGCCTCGAGCTCCCGGTCGAGGCCCGGCTGCCCGAGTCGTACATCGACGCCGAGCGCCTGCGCCTCGAGGCCTATCAGAAGCTCTCCGCCGCGGCGACCGCGACCGCCAAGGACGACGCGATCGACCTGGTCGTCGAGGAGCTCGCCGACCGGTACGGCGCGCCGCCCGCCGAGGTCGACGGGCTGATCGCGGTCGCCCGCCTGCGGCGCCGCGCCGCGCAGGCCGGGCTGACGGACGTCGTCGCGATGGGCCGCAACCTGCGGATCGCGCCGGCGCAGCTGCCCGACTCGATGCGCGTGCGGCTGCAGCGCCTGTACCCGGGCGCCAAGCTGCTCGCGGGCGGCGAGGCCATGGTCGTGCCGATGCCCACCGCAGGCGGCGAGCCGCTGGGCGACGCCGACCTGCTGGCGTGGGTGGCGCAGCTGCTGGATGCGATCTTCCCCCTCGCGAAGAAGGAGGACGCGGCCACGGGATCGTGACCGGGGGTTGAGCCCGCACCGGCCCACCGGTTGGATGGCGTCATGACCGAGTCGCAGTCCGAGCCCGACATCGTCGTCTCCGACAATCCCGAGCACACCCGATACGAGGCCCACTTCAGCGACGCGGAGAACCCGCACGGCGCGCTCGCCGGCGTCCTGGCCTACGAGGACGGCGACGGCACCCGGACGCTGCTGCACACGGTCGTGTGGGAGGAGTACTCGGGCCACGGCATCGGCGGCCGGCTGGCGACGTACGCGTTCGCGGACGCGCGCGAGCGGGGCGTGAAGATCGTCCCCGTGTGCACCTTCGTGCAGGGCTGGCTCGAGCGCCACCCCGAGCAGCATGACGTGCTCGCATCGCCCGCCGACGCCGCCGGGTAGGCTGGATCACGGTGTGCCGGGAAGTCTGGTCGGCGGCGGACGAGCGTCCGTCCTCTGATCCGGCGATCCCGCCCGCATGATCCGTCCGCGGACGACGGGCGACGAAAGGCACACATGAAGCTGCTCCGCTCCGAGCGATTCCCCGCCATCCTGCTGCTGGCCGCGGCCGCCCTCGGCCTGCTGTTCGCGAATCTGCCGTTCGGCCCCGCCGTGCTCGACCTGAGCCACGCGCACCTGACCATCCCGGGCACGCCGCTGGACCTGTCGCTCGCGCACTGGGTGTCGGACGGCCTGCTCGCGATCTTCTTCTTCGGCGTCGCGGTCGAGCTGCAGTACGAGCTGACCACCGGCGAGCTGTCGAGCGTGCGCAAGGCCCTCCAGCCCGCGATCGCGGCGGCGGGCGGCGTGATCGTGCCGATCGCGGTGTTCCTGCTGTTCGCCGGGGGAGACCCCGCGACCCGCGACGGATGGCCCGTGCCGACCGCGACCGACATCGCGTTCGCGCTCGGCGTGCTGGCGGTGTTCGGCAAGGGCCTGCCGTCGCCCGTGCGGATCTTCCTGCTCGCGCTCGCGATCATCGACGACATCGTCGGAATCGTCTTCATCGCGGTGCTGTTCGCGCACGACATGGATCTCGGCCTGCTCGCGATCGGGATCGTGCTGGTCGTGGTGTTCGCGGTGCTGAGCCGCCTGGACGCCGGCAGCCGTGGCGCGCGCGTCGCGATCGTCGCGGCCATGATCGTCGTCGCGGTGGCCGCGTGGGTCTTCGTGCTGCTGTCGGGCGTGCACGCCACGATCGCGGGCGTCCTGCTGGGGCTCGCGGTCCAGCAGAGCCCCGGCATGCGTGCGCGGCACGTCCTCGAGCCGTGGATCAACGGCGCGATCCTGCCCCTGTTCGCCTTCGTGGCGGCGCTGGTCGTCATCCCGCAGGTGAGGCCGTCGGAGCTGTCCCCGGCCCTGTGGGGCATCCTGGTCGCCCTGCCGGTCGGCAAGATCCTCGGCATCACGCTGTTCGGCTGGCTCGCCATGCGGATGCGCCCGCGCGGCACGGCGCCGACCATCGCGCTGCCCGACCTCGTCGCGGCCGGCACGCTGGGCGGGATCGGCTTCACGGTGTCGCTGCTGCTGGCGAACCTCGCGTACGCCGAGTCCGACGCCATCCGGGATCAGGCCATCCTCGGCGTGCTCGGCGGCTCCCTCATCGCGCTCGTGCTGTCGGGCGTCATCGTGTCGCTGCGCGCGCGCCATCACCGCCTGAACGCGGCATCATCGTGACGGGCGCCTCGTGGGCGGCCGAGCGGAAGGTGAGGGGATGACGGCGGACGCGCTGCGGCAGGCGGTCGAGACGATGCGCACGGTGCGCGATCGCTGCGTCTGGACGCAGGGCATCGACCACCGCGCCCTCGTCCCGTATCTGATCGAGGAGAGCCACGAGCTGATCGACGCGATCGAGGCCGGTGGCCGCGGCGATCTGCGCGAGGAACTCGGCGACCTGCTGTGGCAGGTGCTGTTCCACGCCGAGATCGCCTCGCGCGACGCGGCCGAGCCGTTCGACATCGACGACGTGGCGGCGACGCTCGTCGAGAAGATGGTGCGGCGGCACCCCCACGTGTTCGCGGGGGAGACGGCCGAGACGCCCGAGCGCGTTCTCGAGCTGTGGAACGCGGCAAAGGCCGCCGAGAAGCGGCAGCGCCTCAGCGTGCTGGACGGCGTCGCCCGCTCGATGCCCTCGCTGGCCCTCGCGCAGAAGCTGGTCGGCAAGGCCGCCCAGGTCGGCGCGGGCGACGAGATCGCCGTGGCCGTGCACGACGCGGCCGAGGTCGGCGCGGTGCCGGAGAGCGAGGAGGAGCTGGGCGACCTGCTTCTCACGCTGGCGGCCGCGGCCCGCGCGAACGGCTGGGACGCCGAGCGCGCCCTCCGCGAGCGCCTCCGCGCGCTGGAGGCGGAGATCCGCGAGCGGGAATCCTGAGAGAATTGCTTCCCTATGGCTGCTGTGAACGCCCCGCGCGGCATGCGCGACTTCCTCCCCGCTGACAAGGCCCGACGCGAGCGCGTGCTCGCCGCGATCCGCGAGCGCTACCGCGCCCACGGGTTCGACGAGATCGAGACGCCCGTCATGGAGGAGTACGCGCGCCTGCACGCCGGCATCGGCGGCGACAACGAGAAGCTCGCGTTCAACATCCTGCGTCGCGGTCTCGACGCCGACGCGATCCGGCACGCCGCGGACGACCCCGCGAAGCTGACCGACCTGGGCCTGCGCTACGACCTCACGGTGCCCCTCGCCCGGTTCTACGCCACGAACCGCGGCGAGCTGCCCACCGTGTTCCGGTCCATCCAGATCGCGCCCGTGTGGCGCGCGGAGCGTCCCCAGAAGGGGCGCTACCGGCAGTTCATGCAGTGCGACATCGACATCATCGGCGACGCGTCCGCGCGCGCCGAGGCCGAGCTGATCGTCGCGTCGCTCGACACGCTCGCCGCGCTCTCGCTCGAGGGCGCGACCGTGCGGATCAACGACCGCCGCGCGCTCGACGCGATGCTCGAGGCGTTCGGCTTCGCGCCCGAGGAGCGCCCCGGCGTGCTCATCACGATCGACAAGCTCGACAAGATCGGTCCCGGCGGCGTCGCGGCCGAGCTGCGCGAGCGCGGCGCGACGGCCGGCGCCGCGGACGCCTTCGAGGGGTTCCTGAACGGGCTCTCGGCCGCCGAGGCGCCGGCCCGGTTCGGCCGGGACCAGATCGTCGCGAAGCTGCCCGGCGGCATCCCGGACGGGATCGTCGACCACCTCGTCGGCGTGGGAGAGGCCGTCGCGGCGGCGCGCGGCGGCGGCGAGATCCCGCTGCAGTTCGACCCGTTCCTCGTGCGCGGCATGGGCTACTACACGGGCACGATCTTCGAGCTCGCACACCCCTCGGTGTCGTATTCGCTGGGCGGCGGCGGACGCTACGACGGCATGATCGGACGCTTCCTGGGTCAGGACGTGCCGGCGGTCGGGTTCTCGATCGGGTTCGAGCGCATCGTGGACCTCGTCGAGACGGCCGGGGCGGAGACCGCCGAGGCCGTCGTGCTGGTGCACGACAAGGACGTGCCGGTGGCCGAGCTGCTCGCGCTGAAGGCCGCGCTCGTGGCCGAGGGCTCGCGCGTGCGCCTCGAGCAGCGCACCCGCAACCTCAAGGGGCTGCTCGACCGTGCGACGGCCGACGGCTACACGGCCTACGCGAGCGTGGCCGCGGGCGCGACGCGCGAGTCGCTGGAGCTCAAGCCCCTGGGCTGATCCGCCTCAGAAGCCGAGCGGCATGATGGGCCGCAGCGCGCGCTCGCGCCAGGCGTCCAGCACGATGCGCTCGTGCGGCACGACGGGGTCCGGCAGCGCGTCGAGCGGGAACCAGCGCAGGTCGGACGCCTTGTCCTCCTGCAGCGCGGGCTCGCCCGTCCACGTGCCGCACGCGAAGAACACGTCGATCCGCTCGTCGATCGCCGCGCCGTCTCCCGTGCGGTGCTCGAGCGTGAGGAACTCGAGGTCGCCCGGCGCGACGCCGACGCCGAGCTCCTCCGCGGCCTCGCGCACCGCGGCCGCGAGCAGGGACTCGCCGCGCTCCACGTGACCCGCCGCGCCGGCGGCCCAGTGCGCGTCGTAGTAGCCGGTGCCCGCCCGCAGCTGCAGCAGGACCTCGTCGCCGCGGCGGAGGAACACGTAGGCGGCGGGGATGACGGTGAAGCGCCCATGGGCCGCCGCGTAGGCCTCGGTGTATCGCTCGCTCATGGGCTCCAGCCTGTCAGTCGCCGTGATCCGCGTCGGCGCGGGAGCGCTCGCGCATCAGCCGGATCGCGCGGAGAGCGAGGCCGATCGCGACCACCGCGGCCCCCGCGGCGACGCTCTGCCACGGCAGCGTGAAGGCCAGCACGACGCATCCGATCGCGCCGAGCACCTGCATCCAGCGCGGGTACCGGCGCACGGCGGCGCGCTGGCGGTACGCGGACAGGTTCGCGATCAGGTAGTACAGCAGCACGCCGAAGGACGAGAACCCGATCGCCCCGCGGAGGTCTGCGACCGCGACGACGGCCACGACGATCGCGCCGACCGCGATCTCCATGCGGTGCGGAACGTGGAACCGCGGGTGGATCGCCGAGAGCCACGACGGCAGGTCGTGCTCCCTCGCCATCGCGAGCCCCGTGCGGCCGATGCCGGCGATGAGCGCGAGCAGCGCGCCGAGCGACGCCGCGGACGCGCCGATCCGCACGACCGGCTCCGCCCAGCCCCATCCGGCCGCCGCGACCGCGTCCGACAGCGGCGCGGCCGACGCGGCGGTGCCGGCGGACCCCAGCGCGGCGAGCAGGGAAGCGCCCACCAGCGCGTACACCGCCAGGGCGATGAGGAACGCGATCGTGATCGCGCGCGGGATGACGCGCGCCGGATCCCGCACCTCCTCGCCCATCGTGGCGATGCGCGCGTACCCCGCGAACGCGAAGAACAGCAGGCCCGCGGACTGGAGCAGCCCTCCCACGCCGGCCGGCAGGTCGCCGCCGAACCCGCCGTCCGCCGCGGCCGGTGCCGCGAAGCCGGCCGCGACGGCCACGGCGAGCGCCAGCAGCGCGACGGTCACGATGATCTTCGCCGCGAGCGCCGTGCGCGTGACGCCCAGCAGATTGACGCCCGTGAGCGCCACGACGGCCGCGATCGCGACGGGGCGCTCCCAACCGGCGGGGGCCGTGTAGGCCGCGAACGTCATGGCCATCGCGGCGCAGCTCGCGAGCTTGCCGATCACGAAGCACCATCCCGCCGCGTACCCCCACCAGGCGCCCAGCTCGGCGCGGCCGTAGGCGTAGGTGCCGCCCGACGTGGTGTGAACCGCCGCCAGCTGGGCCGACGCGGTCGCGTTGCAGTACGCCACCACGGCGGCGATCGCCAGCCCCGCGAGCAGCCATGAGCCCGCCGCGGCGGCCGCGGGCGCGAAAGCGGAGAACACGCCGGCGCCGACCATCGCGCCGAGTCCGATCGCGACCGCGTCGCCCAGCCCGAGACGGCGGGCGAGGGCGGGGGAGGATGAGCTCATGGACCGGATTGTAGGCGAGCGACGTGTCCCGGCGGGGAAGCGGTCTAGACCGGTCCTCCACTAAGCTCGGACGTCGTGAGGATCGCCCGATGAACGCCCCCGCCGCCACCGTCATCCACTCCGCGCGCCTGGTCACGCATCGCGGCGAGACCGCGGACGCGTGGGTGCGCTTCGAGGGCGACCGCGTCTCGGCCACCGGGACCGGGGACGGCTGGCGCGCGCAGCCCGCCGATGAGGTCGTGGACGCATCGGGCCGCATCCTGACGCCCGGGTTCATCGACCTGCACTGCCACGGCGCGGGCGGCTTCGCGTTCGACATCGCCGAGGACCACGCGATCGAGGCCGCGCTCGCGGTGCACCGGCGGCACGGCACCACGCGCAGCGTGCTCTCGCTCGTGACCGCCGCGCTGCCGGACCTCACGTCGCGCCTCGAGGCCATCGCGCGCGTCGCGAAGGCCGACCCGCTCGTGCTCGGCTCGCACGCCGAGGGGCCGTTCATCGACGACGAGTTCCGCGGCGCGCACGACCCGCGCCTGCTGATCCGCGCCGACGCCGAGGCGATCGAGGCCGTCCTCGAGGCCGCCGACGGCACGCTGCGCCAGCTGACCATCGCGCCGGAGCACCCCGGCGCGCTCGAGGCGATCGAGCGCCTCACGGCCCAGGGCGTGCGCGCGGCCGTGGGACACACGGGTGCGGACCTCGAGACCGCGCGCACCGCTTTCGACCGCGGCGCGTCCATCCTGACCCATGCATTCAACGGCATGCGGGGCATCCACCACCGGGCCCCCGGCCCCGTGATCGCCGCGATCAGCTCGGATCACGTCACGCTCGAGGTCATCAACGACGGCGTGCACGTGCATCCCGAGGTGGTGTCGATGGCGTTCTCGTCGGCGCCGGGCCGTATCGCGCTCATCACCGACGCCATGGCGGCGGCCGGCGCGGCCGACGGCGACTACATCCTCGGGTCGCTCGCGGTCGTGGTGCGCCACGGCGTCGCGCGGCTGAAGGACGGCGACGCGATCGCCGGCTCGACTCTGCTGCTCGACGAGGCGCTGCGCCGCGCGGTCGAGGCGGGGATCCCGCTGCCGGACGCCGTCGGGGCGCTCACGATCGTCCCCGCCCGCACGCTCGGCCTCGACGACGGGCTCGGCACGCTCGAGCCGGGCTACGCGGCCGACGCCGTGCTGCTCGACGTCGAGCTGCGCCCCGAGTCGGTCTGGGCGGCCGGCGAGAAGCTGCGCTGACGGGCGGGATCGCGGCACCGGCTTGACGCGCGCCGCGCGCGGCACTGGGATGGCGGCATGGCCGAACCCACGCTCGAGAACTGGACCGCCGCCGACCGCTGGCTTGCCGACGTCCTGATCGGACCCGACCCTGCGCTCGACGCCGCGATCGCGGCCCAGCAGGCCGCCGGGATGCCGGGCATCGAGGTCGCGCCGGTCTCCGGCAAGCTGCTCCACCTGCTCGTGCGCATCTCCGGGGCGCGGCGCGTGCTCGAGATCGGCACGCTGGGCGGCTACTCCACGATCTGGCTCGCGCGGGCGCTCCCGGACGGCGGACAGGTCGTCACGATCGAGGCCGAGCCCGCGCACGCCGAGGTGGCCCGGTCGAATCTCGCCAGGGCCGGCCTCGCGGACCGCGTGGACGTGCGCGTCGGCGGAGCGCTCGACGTGCTGCCGACGCTCGAGGGCGACGGCGAGCCCTTCGATCTCGTGTTCATCGACGCAGACAAGGAGTCGAACACCGCGTACCTCGACTGGGCGGCGCGGCTCGGGCGGCCCGGCGCCGTGGTCGTGGTCGACAACATCGGCCGCGAGGGCGAGATCGTGCGCGACGACTCCGAGGACCCGATGGTGCAGGGGACACGCGCGGCGCTTGCGATGCTGGGATCCGATCCGCGCTTCGACGCCACCGCGCTGCAGACCGTGGGGATCAAGGGCTGGGACGGCGTCGCGATTGCGGTGCTCGCGGGCTGACTGCCCGGCCGCAGGGGCGGGCGCCGTCACACGGCATGAGGGCGTCACGGCGGGGCCATAGACTGACCGCGGGGCTCTGCGGCCCCGAACCCGTCCACTCAGAGGGAGTCGTTCCGTGGCACTGATCGAAGCTGTAGGCGCGCGCGAGATTCTGGATTCGCGCGGAAACCCGACCGTCGAGGTGGAGGTGCTGCTCGACGACGGCATCGTGCAGCGCGCGGCCGTCCCCTCGGGCGCGTCGACCGGCGCCTTCGAGGCGTACGAGCTCCGCGACGGCGACAAGGGCCGCTACGGCGGCAAGGGCGTGCTGAAGGCCGTCGACGCCGTGATCGGCGAGCTCGGCCCCGCCATCGAGGGCCTCGACGCCAGCGATCAGCGCGTGATCGACGCCGCGCTGATCGAGGCCGACGGCACCCCCAACAAGCAGCGCACGGGCGCCAACGCCATCCTCGGCGTCAGCCTCGCGGTCGCGAAGGCCGCCGCCGACAGCGCCGACCTGCCCCTGTTCCGCTACATCGGCGGCCCGAACGCCCACGTCCTGCCCGTCCCCGCGCTCAACGTCATCAACGGCGGCGCCCACGCCGACACCGGCGTCGACATGCAGGAGTTCTTCCTCGTGCCGCTCGGCGCCGAGACGTTCAGCGAGTCGCTGCGCTGGGGCACCGAGACCTACCACGTCCTCAAGAAGGAGCTGCAGGCCGGCGGCTACGCCACGGGCCTCGGCGACGAGGGCGGCTTCGCGCCCGACCTGCCCAGCAACCGCGGCGCGCTCGACTTCCTGATGGCCGCGATCGAGAAGGCCGGCTTCACGCCCGGCAAGGACATCGCCGTCGGCCTCGACGTCGCGTCGACCGAGTTCTTCGAGAACGGCGTGTACCGCTTCGAGGGCAACGAGTGGTCGGCCGAGCAGATGACCGCGTACTACGAGGAGCTGCTCGCCAACTACCCGCTCGTCACGATCGAGGACGCGCTGGCCGAGGACGACTGGGAGGGCTGGAAGGCCCTGACCGAGCGCATCGGCTCCAAGGTCCAGCTCGTGGGCGACGACCTGTTCGTCACCAACCCGCAGCGCCTGGCCGAGGGCATCCAGAAGGGCGTCGCCAACTCGCTGCTCTGCAAGGTCAACCAGATCGGCTCGCTCACCGAGACGCTCGACGCCGTCACGCTGGCGCAGAACTCGGGCTACACGGTCATGATGTCGCACCGCTCGGGCGAGACCGAAGACACCACGATCGCCGACCTTGCGGTCGCCGTGAACGCGGGTCAGATCAAGTCGGGCGCGCCCGCTCGCAGCGACCGGGTCGCGAAGTACAATCAGCTTCTGCGCATCGAGGAGGAGCTGGGCGCCGGTGCGACCTTCGCAGGTCGCGGCGCGTACCCGCGCTTCACCGCGTAACCAGTCGCACAGATCTACCGGAGGGGGAGCCGTGAGCAGGAAGACGGCTCCCCCTTCCGCGTCCCGGGGCGCGCGCGGCGCGGCCGCGCCCGCCGCGCGTGCGGATGCCCGCGAGTGGCTCGGGGGCATCCGGTTCTCGGGCTTCGCCGCGATCATGCTGGGCCTCGTGGTGCTGGCCGTGCTCGTCCTGGCCCCGACCGTGTCGACGTACGTGGAGCAGCGGCAGAAGATCGCCGCGCTCCAGGAGTCGGTCCAGGTCACGCGCGAGGAGATCGCCGAGCTCGAGCGGGAGCGGGATCGCTGGAACGACCCGGCGTTCATCACCGCCCAGGCACGCGAGCGGCTCTACTACGTCAAGCCGGGGGAGGTCTCCTTCCTGATCGTGGACGACCTCGACGAGGCCGAGGTGCCGCGCGACCCGGAGCCGGTCAGCGCCGACGTGGAGGAGCGGGCCGCGGACTGGATGGGCGGCCTGCTGCGTTCGATCGTGGGCGCCGGCACGGCCGAGACCGCCATGGAGATCACGATCGGCGTGCCGGACGAGCCGGAGCCGACCGAGACGCCCGCGCCCTGACGAGACCTCACGGAATGCTGGCAAGCGGCCGCCCCGGCCGGGGCTCCCGGTGCGCCGCCGGTAGCCTGGAGGGGTGACGACTCCTCCCTTCGATCCCGTGCGCCCGGTCGACCTCGAGGTGGTCTCGGCGCAGCTCGGGCGCGAGGCCCGCGGGGTCGTCGGCATCGCCGCGCGCTGCGTGTGCGGCAACCCCACGGTGGTCGCGACCTCGCCGCGACTGCCCGACGGCACGCCGTTCCCGACCTTCTACTACCTGACGCACCCGGCCGCCACGGCCGAGATGTCGCGGCTCGAGGCCGGCCAGCTGATGCCCGAGCTCGCCGCGCGCCTCGCCGAGGACGCCGAGCTGGCCGCGCAGTATACGCGCGCGCACGAGGCGTACCTCGCCGACCGCGCCGCGTTCGGCGACGTGCCCGAGATCGACGGGATCTCCGCCGGCGGGATGCCGACGCGCGTCAAGTGCCTGCACGCCCTCGCGGGCCACGCCCTCGCGGCGGGCCCCGGTGTGAACCCGATCGGCGACGCCGCGCTCGAGCGCTCCGCGTGGTCGCCCGACCGCTGCGAGTGCGCGGAGCCCGGGAAGGCCGGATGACGCGTCTGCGCCGGATCCTCGCGACCGCGGTCCTCGTGGTCGTGCTGACCGGTGCCGCCCCGACGCCGCCGCCGACGCCCGAGGGCACGCCGAACCCCGCGGCGACCGCGGCGCCGACGCCGCGCGAGCGCCAGTACTGGCTCGAGGAGTACGGCATCACCGACGCGTGGGAGACCACGCGCGGCGCGGGCGTGACGATCGCGATCATCGATACGGGCGTGGTCGCCGGGCCGGCGCAGTTCGAGGGCGCCGTCGTGGGCGGCACGGACGTGTCGGGCGCCGGCGCCCCCGACGGGCGCACGCCGGTCGACGTCGTCAACCGCAACCACGGCAGCTGGGTGGCCTCGCTCGCGGCCGCCCGCAGCGGCGGCGACCCGCGGGCGATGATCGGCGTGGCCCCGCAGGCGAACCTGCTCTCGGTCTCGCTCGGATTCGGCTCATCGGCGGCCGTGCCGTTCGCGCAGCAGGTCGCGGAGGCCATCCACTGGTCCGTCGACAACGGCGCGGATGTCATCAACCTCTCGTTCACGACCAACAAGCAGAGCTGGGACGAGTCGTGGGACGACGCGTTCCTGTACGCGATGGAGAACGACGTCGTGATCGTGGTCGCCGCGGGCAACCGCGGCGCGGGCACGAACTCCGTCGGAGCGCCTGCCACCATCCCGGGCGTCCTGACGGTCGCCGGCGTGGATCCGCAGGGCAAGGCGAGCGTCGAGGCCTCGACGCAGGGCATCACGATCGGCGTCTCGGCGCCCAGCGAGAAGCTGCTCGGGGTGTCGGCGGACGGCGAGATCGTCGAGTGGGACGGCACGAGCGGCGCGGCGCCGATCGTCGCCGGCATCGCGGCCCTGGTGCGTTCGGCGCATCCCGAGCTGAGCGCGAACGACGTGATCAACCGGATCGTGCAGACCGCGCGCAAGCCGCCGGGCGTCGCCAAGGTCCCCGACGCGTTCTACGGCTACGGCCTCGTCGACGCGAACGCGGCGGTCAACGCGGCCGTCGCCCCCGTCACGAAGAACCCCATGGGCGACCTCGAGCGCTGGATCGCGCTGCACCGCCGCCAGGACGCCGCCCCGCAGCCGACGCAGTCCGCGGCCCCGGTGGAGATCCCGCCGCTGCCGCCCGCCGACCCGCCCGCGGAGGCCGGCTCGGCCTACCTGCCCACGGCCGACGGCCTGCGCTACGGCACCCTGCCGCTCGTGGCCCTCAGCGGCGCTGGTATCCTCGTGGTGCTGGGCGTCATCGCGGCAGTGCGACGCGTCCGATCGGCCCGTGTGCGGCGGTCGCCGGGCAATCCCTGACTCAAGGAGTTCTTCACTCGTGCCCAAGATCCTCATCGTCGGTGGCGGCTACGCGGGGTTCTACACCGCGTGGAAGCTGGAGAAGCACCTGCGTCGTGACGAGGCGGAGGTCGTCATGGTCGACCCGCTTCCGTACATGACGTACCTGCCCTTCCTGCCCGAGGTCGCGGCCGGCTCGATCGAGCCGCGCCACACGGTCGTCTCGCACCGTCGTCACCTCAAGACCACCAAGGTCATCACGGCCAAGGTCACGGGCATCGACCACGCCAACAAGACGGCCACGATCACGCCCGAGGGCGGCGAGCCCTACGAGATGGCGTACGACCAGATCGTCGTGACCGCCGGATCCGTCTCGCGCACGTTCCCGATCCCGGGCATCGCCGAGAACGCCGTGGGCCTGAAGTCGGTCGAGGAGGCCGTCTTCGTCCGCGACACCCTCATCTCCAACTTCGAGAAGGCCGCGGCCCTGCCGGCCGGCGACCCGCTGCGCCAGCGCCTGCTCACCGTCGTGATCGTCGGCGGCGGCTTCGCGGGCATCGAGACGTTCGCCGAGCTGCGCTCGCTCGCGTCGTCGCTCGTGGGCAAGTACCCCGAGATCTCGTTCGAGGAGACCCAGTTCCACCTGATCGAGGCGATGGGCCGCATCATGCCCGAGGTCTCGCTGCCCACGAGCGAGTGGGTTCTGAAGGACCTCGCGCAGCGCGGCGCCAACGTGCACCTGGAGACGCAGGTCACCAGCGCGGTGGACGGCGTGGTCGAGACCTCGACCGGCCAGTCGTTCCCGAGCGGCCTGATCGTCTGGACCGCGGGCGTCATGGCCAACCCGGCCGTCGTGCGCGGCAGCGACCTGCCGACCGAGCCCCGCGGCCGCATCACGACGCAGGCCGACCTGCGCGTGGTCGACGGCGAGACCGTGGTCGAGGGCGCCTGGGCCGCCGGCGACATCGCGGCCGTCCCGGACAAGACCGGCGGCCTGCCCGACGGCACGTGCGTGCCCAATGCGCAGCACGCCGTGCGCCAGGCCAAGCGCCTCGCCAAGAACCTGGTCGCCGTCCTCCGCGGCGACGAGCCCGTCGACTACTTCCACAAGAACCTCGGCGCCGTCGCGGGCCTGGGCCTCTACAACGGCGTCTTCCAGTCCGGCAAGTTCGCGCTGAAGGGCTTCCTGGCCTGGGTCGCGCACCGCGGCTACCACGGCCTGGCGATGCCCACGTGGGAGCGCAAGTGGCGCGTGCTCTGGGGCTGGTGGCACAACCTCTGGCTCGGCCGCGACATGGTGCAGCTGAGCACCACGCAGTCGCCGCGCGTCTTCTTCGAGACGTTCGCGTCGCGTCCGAAGCCCCCGGTCGAGGCTCCCGTGGAGCCCGCGCCGGAGAAGGCGGCCGAGCCCGTCGAGGCCGGCGCCCGCTGAGGCCGACGCCCGAGAGCCGCCGCTCCTCCTTGGTGAGGGGCGGCGGCTCTCGCCGTCTCCCCGGGCGCTCCCGGGGCGGGAGGATCAGAACAGGCCGGTGATCCGGCCGTCGTCCGTCACGTCGATGTGCGCCGCCGCGGGGTCGGCGGGCAGGCCGGGCATGGTCATGATGTCGCCGCAGATCATCACGACGAACTCCGCGCCCGCCGCCAGCCGCACCTCGCGCACGTCGACGACGTGTCCGGACGGCGCGCCGCGCAGCTTCGCGTCGGTCGAGAAGGAGTACTGCGTCTTGGCGACGCACACGGGGAGGCCCCCGTAGCCCTCCGCCTCGAGCGTCTCGACCGCGCGCAGCACGGATGCCGAGCCGGTCACGTCCGCGGCGCCGTACACGCGCTGGGCGATCGCGCGCATCTTGTCCCACAGGGGCGCCTCGTCGGGGTAGGTGAAGGTCGGGGCGGCCCCGCCCTCGTCGCACAGCCGCACGACCTCGCGCGCCAGGTCCTCGGCTCCCGCGCCGCCGTCGGCGAAGTGGGTCGCGGCCACGGCGCGCACGCCCATCCGCTCGGCACCCGCGATCAGCGCCGCGATCTCGGCGTCGGTGTCGTCCGCGCGGCGGTTGATCGCCACGACGCACGGCAGGCCGTACACCTCCCGGACGTTGCGCACGTGCCGGTCGAGGTTCGCCAGCCCTCGCTCGAGCGCGGCGACGTCCTCGACCGGCAGCTGCGGCACGTCCACCCCGCCGTGGTACTTGAGGGCGCGGACCGTGGCGACGATCACCGCGCAGTCCGCCTGCACGCCCCGGCGCCCGACGATGTCGGCGAACTTCTCGGCCCCGAGATCGGCGCCGAAGCCGGCCTCGGTCACCACGTAGTCCGCCAGGCGCAGGGCGGCCTCGGTCGCGATCAGCGAGCTGCAGCCGTGCGCGATGTTGGCGAACGGGCCGCCGTGCACGAATGCGGGCGTGTGCTCGAGCGTCTGCACGAGATTCGGGGCGAGCGCGTCGCGCAGCACGGCGGTCATCGCGCCGTGCGCTCCGAGGTCGGCGGCGGTGACGGGCGCGCCGGAGCGGGTGCGGGCGACGACGATGCGGCCGAGGCGCCGCTTGAGGTCCGCGAGGCTCGTCGCGAGGCAGAAGATCGCCATCACCTCGCTGGCCACCACGATGTCGAACCCGCTCTCGCGCGGGTGCCCGTTGCCCGTGCCGCCGAGGCCGATCACGGTATCGCGCAGCGCGCGGTCGTTCATGTCCAGGACGCGGCGCCACGTGATGCGCCGCACGTCGATGCCCAGCGCGTTGCCGTGGTGCACGTGGTTGTCGATCATTGCGGCGAGCAGGTTGGTCGCGACGGCGATGGCGCCGAAGTCGCCCGTGAAGTGCAGGTTGATGTCCTCCATCGGCACGACCTGCGCGCGGCCTCCGCCCGCGGCGCCGCCCTTCATGCCGAACACCGGGCCCAGGGCGGGCTCGCGCAGGCAGATCATGGCGCGCTCGCCGATCCGGGTCAGCGCGTCGCCGAGCCCCACCGTGGTCGTGGTCTTGCCCTCGCCGGCCGGGGTGGGGGAGACGGCCGTGACGAGCACCAGCCTGCCGCGCGGCCGATCCGCCAGGCCCTGCAGCCAGGACAGCGCGACCTTGGCCTTCGTGCGTCCGTACGGTTCGAGCGCCTCGTCGGGGATGCCGGCCGCCGCGGCGATCTCGCCGATGGGGCGCAGGCGAGCGGCCTGGGCGATCTCGATGTTGCTCGCGGGCGTGTGGCCGGGGGTGTGCGGCACGGGACCTCCTGCGTCTTCGTCGACAGCGGCACCAGGCTATGCCACGCGCGGCGGGTAACGTGGAGCGACCGCCCCCGTAGCCCAACCGGCAGAGGCAGGCGACTTAAACTCGCCGCAGTCTGGGTTCGAATCCCAGCGGGGGCACGCGCGCGTCGGCTCAGATGTGCTGCGCGACCGCGCGCATCAGCGCCTTCTGGTCGTCCGCCCAGAGCCGCACCTGCTCCACGAGGTGGTCGCCGCCCTTCGGCGCGAGGCCCGGCAGCCGCACGACGGTCGGCCGCTCGAGCGCGATCAGGATGTTGGTCTCGTTCGCCATCCGCAGCGCGAGGGTCGCGCGGCCGTCCTCGTCGGCGATCCGCGGCGCCTTCTCCTCGTCGGCGCGTCGGGCGAGCTCCACCGAGGCGATGTCGTCCCACGCGAGCGGCACGTCGATCTCGAGCCCGCTGCGGGCGCGGATGCCCTCGTGGCCGACCGTGTGCGGGCGCATCAGCATGGCGCACAGCACCCCGATCATCCACGTGAGCCCCCAGATCCCGAGGATGAGGACCGCGATGCGCACGACGGGCCACCGGTGCACGATCAGGTCCAGGATCGGAATCTCGATCGCCGACAGCACGATGAAGATCCACAGGATGGTGAGCACGGGGCGGTGGTACGAGAACCCCGCCGCGCCCGCGGGCAGCGCGGGGCGGCGCGCGACGGCGCGGGCGATGCTCGCGTAGATCGCGAGCTCGGCGCGCAGCGCCCTGAGGGCCCAGGAGCGCACCCTGGCGCCGAGCGTGGGACGGGCGGCCGTCGCGGTGGCGGTCATCGCGCGTGCTCCGCCCGCTCGACGAGCTCGGCGAGCCGCGCCGCGATCGCGGGGACGCCGCGCTCGACCGCGGGCCGGTCCTCCGGGGTGACCGCCTCGAGCAGCATGGCGGAGAGCGCCGCGTGGTCACGCTGCATCTGGGCCATCTGTCGGGCCGCGGCCTCCGTGAGCTCCACGACGATCGCCCGCCGGTCCTGCGGGTGCGGCGTCCGTCGCACGTAGCCGTCGGCCTCGAGCGCGTCGACGAGCCCGGACACGTTGCGGGCGCTCACCTCGAGAGCCTCGGCGAGCGCGCGCTGCGTCGAGGGTCCCTGGTGCTGCAGCACCCACAGGACGCGCACGCGCGCGCGGGAGAGCGAGGTGCCGGCGAAGGCGCGCGTCATGTCGCGCTGGAACAGCTCGCTGACATGGAGCAGGTGGTCGAGGATGGTGGGAACCATACCGTTCCTTACTTCACTGTTACGTGAGGTAACTGAATGTGCCGTTCAGGCGACCGGCTCCGCGGGCGCGCGCAGCGTTCCATAGCGCTCCATGCGCTGCCCCCGCAGGCGCACGCCCGCCACGGCCGTGAACGCCGACTGGAACACGACCAGGTACATGAGCTGCCGGTACACGACCTGCTGCCGCGGCAGCGCCCACAGCGGTCGCAGGCGCTCGCCGTCCAGCCGGAACGCGTACGCGGCCATGGTCGCCTGCAGCGCGAGGAATCCGACCCACACCGCGAGCACGCGCAGCGGGTCGAGGAACAGCAGGCCGTGCACCGCGAACACGTCGACCACGGGCGCGAGCATCGGCAGCAGCACCTGGAACAGCAGCAGGTAGACGATGCCGCGACGCCCCAGCTTGCCCGCCGCGCCGCCCTGCACGAGCGCCGCGCGGTGCTTCCACATCGCCTGCATCGTGCCGTAGCACCAGCGGTATCGCTGCCGCCACAGCGCGCCGATCGAGGCGGGTGCCTCCGTCCACGCGACGGCGTCGTCCTGGTACACGACGCGCCAGCCGTCCCGGCACACGGCCATCGTGAGGTCCGTGTCCTCCGCGAGCGTGTCGTCGCCCACGCCCCCGAGCCGCCGCAGGACCTCGCGCCGGAACGCGCCGATCGCGCCCGGCACGGTCGGCATGCACTCCGCGACGTCGAACAGGCGCCGGTCGAGGTTGAACCCCACGACGTACTCGATGTGCTGCCAGGCTCCGAGCACGCCGCCGCGGTTCACGATCTTCGTGTTCCCCGACACCGCGCCGACGCGGCTGTCGGAGAACGGCTGGATGAGCGCGCGCACGGTTCCCGGCTCGAACACGGTGTCGCCGTCGACCATCACGATGAGCTCGTGCGACGCAGCGCGCAGCCCGTGTTGAGCGCGGCGGGCTTGCCGCCGTTGGGCTGCCGGATGACGCGGACCCGCGGCAGGGCGAGCGCCTCCACCATGTCGGCGGTGCCGTCCGTCGAGCCGTCGTCGACGACGATGATCTCCACCTCGTGCTCGACGCGGCGATCGAGCGGCCGGCCGCCTCGATGCCGGCGGACTCGTTGTAGGCCGGCACGATGACCGTCACCGGATCGAGCACCACGGGCCGCGCCGGCTCCTCCCGTCGCCGTCGCGCGGCACGGCGATGCCGAGCCGCCGCGGCCACGGCCAGCACGGCCCGCGCGACGGTCAGGGCGCCCGTGATCACGAGCATCCACGTGATGACGGTGACGACGGCGTCGCTGATCCGGATGCCCCAGACCGCCGCGGACGCGGCCAGGCGGTCGCCGGGTGCCGCCTCGGTCATCACGGGCTCCAGCCCCACGGCCTCGCTCACGGTCGTCGCCCGGTGCCCGGCGTCGTCGAGCCGGTCGAGCGCGCGGTCGAGCGCCGCGACGGTCGCGGCGCGGTTCCGGCCGCCGTCGTGCAGCAGCACCACCTGGCCCGACGCGGCGCCGTCCACGATGGCGCGCTCGATCGCATCCGGGTCCGGCGTCTCCCAGTCGCGGGCGTCCTTCGTCGCGAGCACCGTGAGGTAGCCCTCGTCGCCCGCGTGCCGGATGGCCGACCACATCGCGTCGTCGACCGCCGAGTTCGTCGAGGTGTAGGGCGGCCGCAGCAGCGACGCGGACCGCCCGGTCGCCTCGATGATCGCGAGCTGCGCGGCGTCGATCTCGACCTCGCGACGCCACGCGGGGGCCGTGGCGAGGTCGACGTGCGTGAGGGTGTGCACGCCGAGCTCGTGGCCTTCGGCGACGATGCGCCGCGCGAGGTCGGGGTGGTCGATCACGGCGGTGCCGACCGCGAAGAATGTCGCGGTGGCGCCGTGCTCGCGCAGGACGTCCAGGATGCGCGGCGTCCACTCCGGATCGGGCCCGTCGTCGAACGTGAGCGCCACGGTGCCCGGCGCGGGTGACGCCGTGCGCGGATCCGCGCCCCTCGTGTCGATCACCGGCCCGCCGTGGAGCACCTCGGAGGGAACACGTTCGGCGCTCGCGGTCGCGGGCGGCGCCGCGTCGCCGATCGTGCTGAGGCGATGGGTGTAGCCCTGCACCAGCAGGGCGACCAGGACGGCGAGCAGTACGGCCGCGAGGACGACCCAGTGGGCGCGCTCCGCGGGACGTCGCCGCAGGGCCCGTCGCATGCCGCCGGTCACGGTCGCGGCGGCTCGGTCGGCTTCTTGGCGCGGCCGGGGGCGTCGCCGCTGCGGCCCGGCGCGGTCGCGGTCTCCGGCTCCGCGGTCGGCGCCGGAACGGCGGCCGTGGCGGGCTCGGCCTCGGGCTGCGTCGTGACGGCGGGTTGAGGCGTGGGGGCGGGCGTCGGAAGCTCGACGGTCTCGGGAGCGGGCGCCGTCGTGGGCCGCGCGGCGGGCGCCGGCGTCGCAACCGGGGTCGGTCGCGGCGCGGGGGTCGCCGCCGCGGCGCCCGGCTCCGGCGTCGTGGGCATGAGCGGTCCCATCACATCGGGGCCGCTCCGCAGCACCGCGCCGACCAGCGCGAGGTACGCGAGCGACGCGCCGACGGCCGCGGTTCCGGCGATGCGGGCGCGGCGCATGCGGCGTCCCGAGGTGTCGACGAACACCGGCTTCGCGGCGAGCGCGGTCCGGGCTTCACGCAGCTGTCTTCGGGTCGACATCCGGCCCCATTGCAGGAAGCGCGCGCTCCGAGCGCGCTGGGGACCTGTCCCCGGAGCGACGATGGGGAGGCCCTGCGAGTCCCGCGGCCGCCGATCGTGCGGGGAGGACCCGCGTCTAGGATGGGGGCAATCACCGAGGGGGGTTCCCGATGGAATGGCTGATTCCTGTCGTCATCGTGCTGGCGATCGTTGTCATCGCCGGCATCTACCTGTGGGCGACGTACAACTCGCTCGTGCAGCTCAACGTGCGGGTGGACGAGGCCTGGAGCGACATCACGGTGCAGCTCAAGCGCCGCGCGGACCTGATCCCCAACCTGATCGAGGCCGTCACGGGATACGCGGCGCACGAGAAGGCCGTGTTCGAGAACGTCACCCGGGCACGCGCCGAGACCCTCTCTGCGCAGGGGCCCGCCGAGGCGGGCGTCGCCGAGGGGCACCTGCAGCAGGCGCTCAAGAGCCTGTTCGCGGTCGCGGAGGCCTACCCGCAGCTCCAGGCCAGCCAGAACTACCTGCAGCTCCAGCACGCCCTCGTCGACACCGAGGGCAAGATCCAGGCGTCGCGCCGGTTCTACAACGGCGGCGTGCGCGAGCTGAACACCAAGATCAAGGTCTTCCCGAACAACCTGTTCGCACGCAACCTCGGCTTCCACGAGCGGGAGTTCTTCGAGGTGGTCGACGGCGCCGCAATCGCCGAGCCGCCCCGCGTCCAGTTCTGACCCTTCGGTCGTTGAGCGGAGGCGCGCCAGCGCCGGCCCACCCTCCGGTCGTTGAGCGGAGGCGCGCCAGCGCCGGAGTCGAAACGTGTCCGGACCCTCCCTGCCGGCCGGCGCGCCGCTCGTCCACAGTGTGCCGTACCGACGACTTCTCCACAGATTCGGTTCACTGACCTGATCTGCCCTTTCCGGCCCGCTGAATGTCGGTGGCCCCTGGAAGAATCGGAGCATGACGACACAGGCGCACTCGACCGGGTGGACTCCCACCCTGGGTGAGCTGGCGCGCATGTCGGAGCTGGTCGAGGGGTTTCTGGAGGACCAGGCGGTCATCGCGAGGGCGCAGGCGCGTCAGGCCAAGCGGCTCGCCGAAGCGCGGGCGATCGCGGAGGCGCAGATGCGCCGCGCCGGCATCGGGTCGGAGTTCGAGCACCCGGTCCGATCGATGGCTGCCGAGTTCGGAGTGGCCGCCCGGATCTCCGACCGGTCGATCCGGATGCGATTGGAATGGTCCGTCGACCTGGTTGACGGGTTCCCGGCGACGTTCGCGGTGTTCGAGGAAGGGCGCATCTCGGAGGCCCACGTCCGGGCGATCGTCGACGCCGGCAGTCGTCTGGAGGATGAGGACGCGCGGGCGGAGTTCGAGCGGATCATCCTGCCACGGGCGGTGAAGCTCACCGCCGGGCAGCTCGGGTCGGTCGCACGGAAGCTCGCCGATGACATCGAGCCGCTGCCGTTGGAGGAGCGCCACGAGGAGGCGATGGCCGACCGCTCCGTGAGCGTGGCTCCGCTTCCGGACGGGATGGGCGAGCTCACCTACATCGGCCCGGCCGTGACGGTGTACGCGATGCACGACCGGGCCACTCAGATGGCGCGCACGATCTACCGGACGAAGGCCGAGGGCGACGAGCGGACGTTGGATCAGATCCGGGCGGACGTGTTCGCCGAGATCGCCCTCGCCGGGCTCCCCACGGCGGATTTGATCGACCAGCAGGGCGGGGATGCCCTGACGAAGATCAAGGCGACGGTGCAGGTCGCCGTCCCGTGGCAGTCACTGACCGGCGTCGGTGACGAGTCGGCGTTCCTCGCCGGCTATGGCCCGATCCCCGCGGAGGCCGCGCGCCGCCTCGCAGGGGAGGCGGCGACCTGGACGCGCCTGTTCCAGGATCCCGACACCGGGTGCCTGAAGACGGTCGACACGTATACACCGACCAAGGCGCAGCGCCGGTTCCTGATCGCCCGGGACGAGCACTGCCGCTTCCCCGGCTGCCGGCAGCCCGCGATCCGGTGCGAGGACGACCACACCATCCCGTACTCCCGCGGCGGCCCCACGAGCGTCCGCAACCTCGCCAACCTGTGCCGCGCCCACCACGTCCTGAAACACAACTCCGCGTGGAGATTCCGTCACGGGCCGGGCGGCGTGATGGAGGTCATCAGTCCCACCGGCAGGGCCTACAAGCACAAACCCACCCCGGTGGTCCGGTTCGAGGCGTCCTCGGAGATCGCGCGCGCCGACTTCGGCGCAGACCCGCCGCCGTTCTGACGTGCCGGTGGCGGTCTCCTGTGTTTCGACTCCGCTCGCTGGCGCTCGCTCCGCTCAACGATCGAACGGGGTCTGCCCATTGTCGGAGGCCGCGGATATGGTTGTCCGGTGTCCGAACCGGTGATCTCCGCGCAGAGCCTCGTCAAGACGTACAAGGTCAAGGGCAAGCCGGACTTCGTGGCGGTCGACGGGCTGAGCTTCGAGGTGGCTCCGGGCGAGTCGTTCGGCCTGCTGGGCCCGAACGGCGCCGGCAAGTCGACCACCATGAAGATGATCGGCGCGGTCTCGGCGCGCACGGCCGGCGACCTGTCGATCCTCGGCCTCGACCCCGACCGCTACGGTCCCGAGATCCGCTCCCGGCTGGGGGTCGTGCCGCAGCAGGACAACCTCGACGGCGAGCTCAACGCGCGCGAGAACCTGTACATCTACGGGCGCTACTTCGGGCTGCCCAGCCGCGTGTGCCACGAGAAGGCCGACGAGCTGCTCGCTTTCGCGCAGCTGTCGGACAAGGCCAAGAGCAAGGTCGATCAGCTGTCGGGCGGCATGAAGCGCCGCCTCACGATCGCCCGCGGCCTCATCAACGACCCGCGCATCCTGCTGCTCGACGAGCCGACCACGGGCCTCGATCCGCAGGCGAGGCACGTGCTGTGGGACCGGCTGTTCCGGCTCAAGGAGCGCGGCACGACGCTCGTGCTCACCACGCACTACATGGACGAGGCCGAGCAGCTCTGCGACCGCCTGATCGTCGTCGACCACGGCCGCATCATGGCCGAGGGCACGCCCGCGTCCCTCATTCGCGAGCACTCCAGCCGGGAGGTCCTCGAGGTGCGCTTCGGATCCGAGCGCAACGAGCAGGTCGCCGCGCAGCTGCAGGGCATCGGCGATCGCCTCGAGGTGCTGCCGGACCGCATCCTGATCTACGCGCACGACGGCGAGGCCGTGCTCGAGCGCGTCACCGCGGCGGGTCTGCAGCCCATCACGAGCCTCGTGCGCCGCTCCAGCCTCGAGGACGTGTTCCTGCGGCTGACGGGAAGGTCGCTGATCGAATGAGCGCCACGCGCACGGCGCAGCCGACTCTCGACGAGCTGCGCGCCGAGGCCCTGGAGTGGGGCCGCCGCCCGCGACGCCGGGGCAGCTGGTACGTCACCGAGCACATGGTGCGCGCCATGCGGGCGTACGGATGGACGATCGTGGTCGGCGCGGTCGGGCAGCCGATCATGTACCTGCTGGGTCTCGCGCTCGGGCTCGCCGCGCTCATCCGGGTTCCCGTCGTCGACCACGGCACCGAGGTGCCCTACCTGGTGTTCGTTGCGCCCGCCCTTCTGGTCACGGCCGCGATCGCGGTCGCGTCCGAGGAGATGACCTACCCGGTCATGGCGGGGTTCAAGTGGCGGCGGTACTTCTACGGCTTCAACGCCTCCGCCCTGTCGAGCCCGCAGATCACGCACGGTGTGATCGCGGGTGCGGCCGCGCGGATGGCGGTCGCGGTCGCCGCGTACTACCTGTTCGTGTGGCTGTTCGGGTCCGTGCCCCAGCCGGGAACGGGGTGGCTGGCCATCCCCGCCGGCCTGCTCGCCGGGCTCGCGTTCGGGATCCCGCTCATGGCCTACGCCGGCTCGCTGCAGGACGACAAGGGCCAGTTCGCGCTCGTGCAGCGGTTCGTGTTCATGCCGATGTTCCTGTTCTCCGGCACGTTCTACCCGCTCGACACACTGCCCGTGTGGCTGCAGTGGATCGGCTGGATCTCGCCCCTGTGGCACGGCTCCGAGCTCGGACGAGCGGCCACCTATTCGGCCGGCATCGCGCCCGGGATGCTCGCGGTCCATGTGACGTACCTGGCCGCCCTGTGCGTGGCGGGGTACGTCTGGGGCCGTCGCGTGTTCGTCCGGAGGCTCGCCCGATGACCGCGGTGGCAGACGTCGAGGACACCACGCGCCGCGGGGGAGTGCGCGCCCTGTGGGCGGGCAATCCCTGGTCCGTCGTCGAGCGCGGACTCGTCGCGGCCCGGTCGTCGAGCTGGATCGTCGTCCTCTCCGGGTTCTTCGAGCCGGTCTTCTACCTCGCCTCGATGGGCATCGGGCTCGGCGCGCTGGTCGGCGACGTCCAGACGTCGCAGGGGGTCCAGGTGAGCTACGCCGCCTTCATCGCGCCGGCGCTGCTCGCCGTGTCGGCCATGAACGGCGCGATCTACGACTCCACGTGGAACGTCTTCTTCAAGCTCAACTACGGCAAGCTCTACGAGGGCATGCTGTCCACGTCGCTGGGCCCGCTGGACGTCGCCCTCGGCGAGATCCTCTACGCGCTGCTGCGCGGCCTGCTCTACGCGACCGGCTTCATGGTGATCATGCAGCTCGCGGGGCTGAACCTGTCGTGGACCGCGATCCTGGCGCTGCCGGCGGTGCTGCTGATCGCGTTCGGGTTCGCGAGCCTCGGCATGGCCGTCACGAGCTACATGAAGACGTTCCAGCACATGGACTGGATCAACTTCGCCCTGCTTCCGATGTTCCTGTTCTCGGCCACGTTCTACCCGATCGCGGTGTACCCGGAGTGGGTGCAGCAGATCGTGATGGCGCTGCCGCTGTGGCACGGCGTGGAGCTGGTCCGCGGACTCACGACCGGCGTGCTGAGCGTCGGGCTCCTGTGGCACGTCCTCTACTACGTCGTGATGATCGCCTTCGGCCTGGTGTTCACGACCAAGCGGCTGCGCGCCCTCTTCCTCGGCTGACGGGCGCCGTCGCACCCGGCGGTGGCGGATCCGGCGCGCCTGCGGGATCGTGAGGGCATGAGCGAACGAGCCCCGGGCACGGCCCGCTGCATCGTGGTCGGCGGAGGCCCCGCCGGCATGATCGCGGGGCTGCTCCTCGCCCGCGCCGGCGTGGACACCACGGTGCTCGAGAAGCACGCCGACTTCCTCCGCGACTTCCGCGGGGACACCATCCACCCGTCGACCCAGCTGCTGCTCGACGAGCTGGGCCTCGCGGACGAGTTCGCGAGGATCCCGTTCTCGCGCCTCGACGGCGTGCGCGTGCCCGCCGCGGACGGCACGGTCGCCACGCTCGCGGACTTCGGGCGCCTGCGCCACCCGCATCCGTTCATAGCGATGGCCCCCCAGTGGGACTTCCTCGATCTGCTGGCCGACGCCGGCCGCCGCGAACCGCATTTCCATCTGCGCATGCGCACCGAGGTGGTCGAGCTCGTCCGCCGCGACGGAGCCGTGGTCGGCGTCCGCTGCCGGGATCACGCGACCGGGATGACCGAGGAGCTGCACGCGACGCTCACGATCGGGGCGGACGGACGCGGCTCGCGCGTGCGCCGTCTCGCGGGGCTCCGGATGCGCGAGTTCCCCGTGCCGTTCGATGTGCTGTGGTTCCGCATCGCCGCGCGCGACGCGGACGGAGCGCCCGTCGACGTGGGGCGGAGCCTGCTGCCGCGGGGCGCGGGCGGGCGCCTGTTCATCCTGATCCCGCGCGGCGACTACGTGCAGGCGGCGATGCTGATCCCCAAGGGCTCCGAGCCCGAGCTGCGCGCCGCGGGGATCGGCGCCTTCCGCGCGGAGGTCGCCGCGGCCGTCCCGGAGCTCGCGGCCGCGATGGAGGACGTGGGCTTCGACGACGTGCACCTGCTGGACGTGCGGCTGAACCGCGCGCGACGGTGGTGGACGCGCGGCCTGCTGTGCATCGGGGACGCCGCGCACGCCATGTCGCCCGTCGGCGGCGTGGGCGTGAACCTGGCGGTGCAGGACGGCGTGGCCGCCGCCGCCCTCGTCGCCGAGCCGCTGCTGCAGGGTCGGATGAGCGACCGCGTCGTGACGGCCGTGCAGCGCCGGCGACGATCATCACGCAGACGGCGCAGCGCATCGTGCACCTCGGTCTGCGTCGGGCGTTCGCGCGTCGCACGGTGCCGCTGGTGCCCCGCACCGTCGCGCGTCTGCTGCGGCTGGCCCCCGTGCTCAGCGCCGTCCCCGCGCGCGTGGTCGGCGTGGGCGTCCGTCCGGAGCATGCCCCGGACTTCGCGCGTCGCTGATCAAGCGGGGTCGAGCGCCGGCTCGACCCCCTCCGCCGGGACCGGCTCGGGGGCAGACGGCTCGACCGAGGGGCGCTCGTGCCGGGCGGCATCCGGCATCACGAATGCGAGGTCGGCGGTCGCGTCGCCCCACGTCGAGATCGAGATCCGCTCCAGACCCTGCCAGGCGGCCGCCTCGCGGAGCGCCGTCGCGACCCGCTCCGCGGTCGCCGCGGGCACGCCGGCCTCCCACCACGCGGACTGCACGCGCAGGGTCGACGCGGGGCGGTCGGCCTTCAGATCCACGCGGCCGACGATGCGGTCATCCACGAGCACCGGCAGCGAGTAGTACCCGTAGCGGCGCCGGTCCGCCGGCGTGTAGATCTCGATCCGGTAGTCGAAGTCGAACAGCCGCTCGGCCCGCTCCCGGAACCACACCACGGGATCGAACGGCGTCAGCACCGTCGCGGCGGTGATCCGGCGTGGCAGTGTCGCGTCGCGGTGCGCCCACGCGGGCAGGGGAGAGGAGCCCCGGTTCCACCCCTCGACCGCGACCGGCGCGAGCTCGCCCGCGTCGACCAGCTCGTGCACCGCCGCCAGCACGGCGCGGCGATCGCGGATGCGATAGTAGTCGGCCAGGTCGGACGCCGTCGCGACGCCGGACGCGCGTGCGGCCCGGCGCATGAGCTCGCGGATCGCATCCTCACTGCTCACCTCGACGTCGAGGAGCGCCGCCGGGATGACCTGCTCCGTGAGCCCGTACCGGCGCTCGAAGCCCCTTCGTCCGGCGATCGCGACCTCGCCGAAGCGCCACATCATCTCGAGCGCGCGCTTGACGACATCCCAGTCCCACCAGGGCCCGCGCGCGCCGCGGTGCGCGTCCGATTCGATCTGCGCGGGCCGCAGCGGCCCGCGCGAAGCCAGCTCGGCGCGCACCCACTCGACCGTCGCGGCGTTCTCGGCGTACCAGCTGCCCGGGCCGCCGTACTTGGCGCGCATGGCGTCCATCCGGAACCGCCACAGCGGCCAGTCCTCGACCGGGAGGAACGTCGCCTCGTGGCCGAGGTACTCGAAGTAGGCGCCCGTCGCGCGCGGCCGGCCGTTCGCCCCGTGCCGCAGCACCAGCCGGTCGAGGCGGGCGGTGTCGTAAGGGCCGAGCCGCGAGAACAGCGGCACGTAGTGCGAGCGGGCGAACACGTTCACGGAGTCGATCTGCAGCGCCCCCATGCGGGCGATCGCGCCTCCGAGGTGACGCGCCGTGGGGGACTGCGGGCGAGGCCGAGCGAAGCCCTGCGCCGCGAGGGCGGTGCGGCGGGCCTCGGCGAGGGACAGCTGCTGCTTCACGCGCGCCACCCTAGCGGCGGGCTCCGACATCGCGGGCGGGCGCAGCGGCTGACATATATGCCGAGCCCGCAGAGGCCCCGGCTTTAGACTGACGCAGATGAGCGACGACAAGCCCCGCGGCGGGTTCTGGGACGTCTTCCGGCCGCGCCCGGCCGAGTCGTCGCGCGTCCGTCCGACGGCGCGCCCGGCGGCCTCCGCGCCCGACGCCGTGCCGCTCGGCCTGCGCATCGCGACCGCCTACGCGTGGCGCTTCCTCGTGATCGCGGCCGCCGCCGGGGTGCTGGTCTGGCTCGTCATCCAGTTCAAGCTCCTGGTCATCCCGCTGCTCGTCGCGATCCTCGTCACGGCCCTCGTCTGGCCGGCGCTTTCCTGGCTGCTGCGTCACCGCGTCCCGCGCTGGGCCGCCATCGCGCTCACCATGATCGGGACCATCGCGATCGTCACCGGCCTGGTGTGGCTCGTCGTGTGGCAGGTGTCGCGCGAGATGCCCTCGGTGCGCGGGCGTGCTTTCGAGGCGATCGACCAGCTGCGCGGCTTCCTGGTCGGGATCGGCATCTCCGAGGCCGAGATCGACGCGTACCTCGCGCAGGGCGTGGATCTGCTCCAGGAGCAGGCCGGCACGCTGTGGAGCGGCGCGCTCGCCGTGGGATCCACGGTCGGCCACCTGGGCGCGGGCATCCTGCTGACCCTGTTCGCCCTGATCTGCATCCTCGCCGACGGCGGCGGCATCTGGCGCTGGACCGTCCAGCTGTTCCCGCGCGAGGCGCGCGCCGCGGTCGACACCGCAGCGCGCAACGGCTGGCGCACGGTGATCAACTACGCGCGCACGCAGATGCTCGTCGCGACGATCGACGCGGTCGGCATCGGCCTCGGCGCGTTCTTCCTCGGCCTGCCGATGGCGATCCCGATCGCCGTGATGGTGTTCCTGGGATCCTTCGTGCCGCTCGTCGGCGCGATCGTGACGGGAGCGGTCGCGGTGTTCATCGCGCTGGTCTATCACGGCATCTGGATCGCGCTCGCGATGCTCGCGGTCGTGCTGGCTGTGCAGCAGATCGAGAGCCACGTGCTCCAGCCGATCCTGATGGGCTCGGCCGTGAAGGTCCACCCGCTCGCGGTCGTCATGGTCGTCGCGGGCGGATCCATGATCGCCGGCATCCCCGGCGCCCTGTTCGCCGTCCCGCTGGCCGCGTTCGTCAACGTGGTCGCCGTGACGCTGTCCTCGGGGTCGTGGCGCACGGGCGAGCCGCTGCACGGCGACCTGATCTGGGAGACCGTCCCCAAGACCATCGGACCCGCCAAGGGCGACGGGCACCACCGCACCGGAACCGCCCGCGCCGGGGACGCCGAGCCCGGCGGCCCCGCCCCCACGAACGGAACGCACACGTGACGACCCTCGACCCCCAGCAGCCCGCCGAGCCGACCGCCGCCGCGCCCGCCATCCCGACGCTCGAGGAGTTCGAGGCGGCGGCACGCAGCCTGGCCGACGTGGTCGAGCACACGCCGCTCGAGTACTCGCTGCACCTGTCCGAGGTGCTGGGCGCCCCGGTGCGGCTGAAGCTCGAGAACCTCCAGCGCACCGGGTCGTTCAAGGTGCGCGGCGCCACCTACCGGCTCGCGCAGCTGACGCCGGAGGAGCGCGCGCGCGGCGTCGTGGCGGCGTCGGCGGGAAACCACGCGCAGGGCGTGGCCCTCGCGGCCCAGCAGCTCGGCATCCCGGCCACGATCTACATGCCGCTCGGCGTGCCGGTGCCCAAGCTCATGGCGACGCGCGGGTACGGGGCCGAGGTCGTGCTCGAGGGCGCCACCGTGATGGAGGGCCTCAAGCGCGCGGCGGAGCACGCCGAGCGCACGGGCGCGGTGCTCATCCACCCGTACGACCACCGCGACGTCGTGATCGGCCAGGGCACGCTCGGGCTCGAGATCATGGAGGACGCCCCCGACGTCTCCACGATCATCCTCGGGATCGGCGGCGGCGGCCTGATCGCGGGCGTCGCGGCCGCGGCGAAGGCCCGGGCGGCCGCCGAGGGCCGCGAGGTGCGCATCATCGGCGTGCAGGCCGAGAACGCCGCGCCGTTCCCGCCGTCGCTCGCCGCCGGCCGGCCCGTGTCCGTCGAGACGCAGCCGACGATCGCCGACGGCATCCTCGTCTCACGCCCCGGCGACGTGCCGTTCGAGATCATCCGCGAGCTGGTCGACGAGGTCGTCACGGTCAGCGACGACGACATCGCGCGGGCGCTGCTCGTGCTGCTCGAGCGCGCCAAGGTGGTCGTGGAGCCGGCGGGCGCGGTCGGCGTCGCGGCGATCCTCGCGGGCAAGGTGAAGACCACGGGGCCGACGGTCGCCGTGCTGTCGGGCGGCAACATCGACCCGCTGCTGCTGCAGCGAGTTGTCGCTCACGGCCTGGCGGCATCCGGGCGCTACATGACGGTGAAGATCCCGCTGCCCGACCGACCCGGACAGCTCGCGCGCGTGTCGGAGCTGATCGCCGAGGCGGGCGCCAACGTGGTCGAGGTGCTGCACACCCGCCACGGGCAGGGCCTGCAGATCAGCCAGGTGGCGCTGCAGATCTCGGTCGAGACCCGCGGCCAGGAGCACCGTGAGCTGACGCTCCAGATCCTCCGCGACGCGGGCTACGAGCCCGAGGTGCTGCCCGACTAGAAGGCGTCCCTCAGCCGGTGAAGGTCTCGACCTTGACGATCTCGACCGGGATCTCCTTGCCGTTGGGGGCCGTGTAGGAGGTCTTGTCGCCCTCCTTGAGGCCGAGGATGGCCGCGCCGAGGGGGCTCTGCTCGCTGTACACGTCGAGGTCGGTGCCGCCCGCGATCTCGCGGCTGCCGAGCAGGAAGCGCTCCTCGTCGCCCAGCACGAGCGCGGTCACGACGGTGCCCGACTGCACGGTGCCGTCCGACTCGGGCGCCTCGCCGACGACGGCCTCCTTGAGCAGCGCCTGCAGCGTGCGGATGCGCATCTCGATCTTGCCCTGCTCGTCCTTGGCGGCGTGGTAGCCGCCGTTCTCCTTGAGGTCGCCCTCCTCGCGGGCGATCTCGATGCGCTTGGCGATCTCCTCGCGGCCGGTGGTCGAGAGCTGCTCGAGCTCGGCGGCGAGTCGGTCGTAGGCCTCCTGCGTGAGGAAAGTGACCTGTGCGTCATTGGACACGATGGACTCCTTCGATCGGGCGGGGATAGTGCAAGACGCCCCGGCGTTCGGCCGGGGCGTCGCGAGTCAGTCCGGAAAGACTACGTGACCCAGCAGGTTTCGACCAAACCGGTCGTCGCCTCGGCGACCGTCGGGACGGTCTCCGTGCGGGACATCGCGTGGCCACCGTCGCCCTCGTACCGGACGATCTTCCAGCCGACGACGCCGAACTCCTGGTCGAGCGCCTGGACCGCGCACGCGACGTCGCGTCCCGGCGGCGCGGTGAGCTGGAACGACACCCGGACGCTGTGCTCGTCGAGAACCTCGTACCCGAGACCGTCGACGGACACGGCGTCGAGGGAGGTGGACACGGCGGTCCAGCCGAGCCACCCGATGCCCGCGGCCGCGACGGCGATCACGGTGCCCCACAGCATCCGCCGGCGCGCGGGGTCGGCCGTCCGCCCGTAGCGGTCGTCGAGCTCGGCCTGCGTGGTCATGCGCGTCCTCGGGGAAAGTTAGGCTGGTTCCACCAGGCTAGAACAGGAGCCACCCGATGCAGGCCCTCGGCACCATGCCCACCCCCACGCCCACGCCCACGGTCGACCCCATGCTGGTCAGCCCCGGGCCGATGGGCTTCGCCGTGATCGTCATCCTGGTGGTCCTGGTCACCCTGCTGGTGCTCGACATGCTGCGGCGCGTGCGCCGCGCACGGTACCGCGAGGAGGCCAACGAGGCGCTCGACGCCGAGGAGGCCGCCGCCCGCGAGCGCGAAGCGCGCCGCGACGCGGAAGACGGATAACCGAGCGCGACCGTGCCGTGAGGCGGGCGCGGCGTCACAGGGCGTGGGGCAGGGGATCCAGCGCGATGAGCAGGGCGCCGGTCCAGTGGCACAGGAAGGCCAGCACCGTGCAGACGTGGAAGATCTCGTGGAAGCCGAAGTGGCCGGGCCAGGGATTGGGGCGCTTCATGGCGTAGACCGCGGCGCCGGCCGAGTAGAGCAGGCCGCCGGCGATGACGAGCACCATCATGGCGGGGTTGGCCTGGAACAGGTCGACGAGGTACATCACGGCCGCCCAGCCGAGCAGCAGGTAGAGGGCGACGTACAGCCAGCGCGGAGCGCCGAGCCAGAACACGCGGAACAGGATGCCGAGGAGGGCCCCGCTCCAGACGAGCACGAGCAGCAGCGTGCCCTTCTCGGGCGGAAGCGCCAGCACCGCGATCGGCGTGTACGTGCCGGCGATCAGCAGCAGGATGTTCGCGTGGTCCACGCGGCGCAGCACGGCCTTGACGGACGGGTTCCAGTCGAAGCGGTGGTACACCGCCGAGTTGCCGAACAGCAGCAGCGACGAGGCCATGAACACCGCGGACGCCCACTTGGCGGGCGCGCCCTGCGCGAGGCTGATCAGCACGATCCCCGCCGCGACCGCGACCGGGAACGTGCCGGCATGGATCCAGCCGCGCCAGGTCGGCCGGATGTCCGTCTGCGCGTCGTGACGGGCCTCATCCAGCAGGGGCAGCTGCGGCACGCCGTCTTCGGAGGTCGGGTCGTCGTCGTGCGCCTGCGTCATGCTCCGAGCGTACGCGGCATGGCATGCCGCGCACGGCACACGGGCGGGCCGGAGTAGCGTAGGCACGTGCGAAGGACGCGATCGATCGAGGGCCGCGGCCCGCTGTACCGGCTGTACAGCTCGCGCCTGCGCCATCAGATCGACTCCTCGCGGGTGCCGCATCACGTCGCGATGGTGATCGACGGCAACCGCCGCTGGGCCCGGCAGCTCGGCTACGAGACCGCCGCACACGGTCACCGCGCGGGCGCCGCCAAGATGATCGAGTTCCTCGGCTGGTGCGACGAGCTCGGGATCAAGGTCGTCTCGCTCTACCTGCTGTCGAACGACAACCTGCGCAAGCGCGACGAGCGCGAGCTGGCCGACCTGATCGAGATCATCGCCGACCTGGCGGCCGAGCTCGCCGAATGCGGCGACTGGCGCGTGCAGCACGTCGGCCGTGCCGATCTGCTCCCGGAGAGCCTCGCCGCCGCGCTCCGCGACGCCGAGGAGCGCACGCGCGACCACGGCGGGCTGCACGTCAACCTCGCGGTGGGGTACGGCGGCCGCCACGAGATCGTCGACGCCGTCCGCCGCATCATCGCCGCCCACGGCGAGCGCGGCGGCACGCTCGAGGAGCTCGCGGAGAACCTCACGCCGGAGGCGATCGGCGAGCACCTGTACACGGGCGGGCAGCCGGATCCGGATCTGGTCATCCGCACGAGCGGCGAGCAGCGGCTGAGCGACTTCCTCGTCTGGCAGAGCGCGCACAGCGAGTTCTACTTCGTCGAGGCCCTCGGTCCCGATCTGCGTGAGGTCGACTTCCTGCGCGCGATCCGCGACTACGCCACGCGCGAGCGCCGTTTCGGCGGCTGAGCGCCACCCGGCCCCGTCCCGCGCGCCCCTGCCAGAATGGGCGGGTGAGCACCATCGCGGATTTCCGGTCGTCGTTCCCGGGGGAGCCCGGCTACCTGAACTGGGCGTCCTTCGGGCCGCTGTCGCCCCAGGTGCGCGACGAGGTCGTCGCCGATCTGGAGATGCTGGGGACGGGCCGGGCCAGCAGCATCGCGCACGTGCACGAGCGCATCGACGAGGCCCGTGGCGCGGTGGCCGGCCTGCTGGGAGCGGCCGTCGACGAGGTCACCCTGCAGCCCTCCACGACGTACGGCGTCATGCACGCGGTCTACGGGCTGTCGGGCGGTGTGCTCGCCTCGCCCGCGGAGTTCCCGACGATCCCGACGGCGCTCACACGCGCGGCCGACGCGTTCGGGCGGGTGCGCCCGCAGTGGCTGGCGCCCGAGGGCGGCTGGGTCACGCCCGAAGCCGTCGCCGAGGCGCTCGACGCCGACACCGTCGCGCTCGCCGTGAGCCTCGTCGACTTCCGCACCGGCTACCGCGCCGACCTCGCGGGCCTGCGCGAGGCGATCGGGCCCGACCGGCTCCTGATCGTGGATGCCGTGCAGGGATTCGGCGTGATCGACGCCGACTGGTCCGCGGCGGACGTCGTGTGCGGCAACGGGTACAAGTGGCTGCGCGCCGGCCGGGGGACGGGCTTCGCGTGGTTCAGCGCGCGTGCGCGAGCGTCCATCGCTCCGGTGCTGTCGGGATTCGGGGGTGCGGAGGGCGGCATGACGCCCGACGCCGTGCCGCCGTCGGCCGCCACCGCCCAGGCCTACACGATCTCGGGCGCCGACGTGCTGGCCGCGGCCCGCCTGGCCGTCGCCGTGGGGCAGGTCGCGGACGCCGGCGTCGCCGAGATCGAGGCGGCGCTGACGGAGCGCGTGGATCGCGTGATCGAGATCGCGCAGCGGCACGGCATCCCGATCGACACGCCGCTCGAGCCGGAGCGCCGCGCCGGCATCGTCGCGCTCGCGCCCGCGAGCGTCGCGGCCCTGGGCGCCGAGCTGGCCAACCGCGGCGTCACGGCGACCACGCGGTCGGGGACGGTGCGGATCGCGCCGCACGTCGGCACCGACGACGAGACGCTCGGCCTGCTCGACGAGGCGTGCGCGGCCGTCGCGCGGGGATGATCCGGCGTCATCCGCCCGGTGAGGAAGAGTTCACCGGCGCGTAACGCGACACGCGTGGGCGGGTTCCCGTCGGGATGCGGTCTTCGGTCGTACGTTGTCCGCATCGGGCAAGGTGCCCGGTCGGGTCGGCCATCCAGGTTCGCGACTCGTGGCCCCAGGTCGACTCGAGTGAAGCCGGGCAAGGTCCCGGGGTCGGGAGTGGGGCGTGACCATCAGCACAACTCAGCAGGCCAGCCGTCGCGGCAGCACCGCGCGAGAGGCCGCACCTGACGACGCGTCGTCGGAGCAGGCACTGCGCACGTACGTGCTCGACACCTCGGTGCTGCTGAGCGATCCGCGGGCGTTCTTCCGCTTCGCCGAGCACTCGGTCGTGATCCCGGTCGTGGTGATCGGCGAGCTCGAGGGCAAGCGCCACGACCCGGAGCTCGGCTACTTCGCGCGGCAGGCGCTGCGCCACCTCGACGAGCTGCGCATCGAGCACGGCCGGCTGGACTTCCCGGTCCCCGTGGGCGAGGGCGGCACGCTCCGCGTCGAGCTCAACAACACCGACGCCACCGTGCTGCCGAGCGGCATCCGGCTCGGCGACAACGACAGCCGCATCCTGACGGTCGCGATGCACCTCGCGCAGGACGGAAACGACGTCACGGTCATCTCGAAGGACCTGCCGATGCGCGTCAAGGCCGCGTCGCTGGGACTGTCGGCCGAGGAGTACCTGGCCGAGCAGGCCGTGGACTCCGGATGGACCGGGATCGCGTCGCTCGACCTGTCGGGCGACGAGATGGCGGACCTGTACGAGACGGAGGTCGCCTCGCACGACGACGTCCGCGGCATCCCGGTGAACACGGGCCTGGTGATCCACTCCGAGCGGGGCTCGGCGCTGGGGCGCGTCACGGGGGAGGGCGAGCTGCGGCTGGTGCGGGGCGACCGCGACGTGTTCGGCCTGCACGGCCGCTCGGCCGAGCAGCGCATCGCGATCGACCTGCTGCTCGACCCCGAGGTCGGCATCGTGTCGCTCGGCGGCCGGGCCGGAACCGGAAAGTCGGCGCTCGCGCTGTGCGCGGGCCTCGAGGCCGTGCTCGAGCGCCAGCAGCAGAAGAAGATCATCGTGTTCCGCCCCCTCTTCGCGGTCGGCGGCCAGGAGCTGGGCTACCTGCCCGGCGACCAGGCCGAGAAGATGAACCCGTGGGGCCAGGCGGTCTTCGACACCCTCGGCTCGGTCGTCTCGAACAACGTGCTCGAGGAGGTCATCCAGCGCGGGCTGCTCGAGGTGCTGCCGCTCACGCACATCCGCGGCCGGTCGCTGCACGACGCCTTCGTGATCGTCGACGAGGCGCAGTCGCTCGAGCGCAACGTGCTGCTCACCGTGCTGAGCCGGATCGGCCAGAACTCGCGCGTGGTGCTGACGCACGACGTCGCGCAGCGCGACAACCTGCGGGTGGGACGTCACGACGGCATCGCGAGCGTGATCGAGACCCTCAAGGGCCACGGCCTGTTCGGTCACGTCACCCTCACACGCTCGGAGCGTTCGGCGATCGCCGCGCTCGTGACCGACCTCCTGGAGGCCGGCGAGCTCGCCTGAGCCGTCACCGCCCGCGAGGTCGCACCCCGGCAGGGGCGCGGCCTCGCGGCGTCGGGGCACGGCGCGCCCGCCGCGCCGGTGGCCGGGAGCGTTCCTATAGTGAGAATCGCCGGGGTCGGCGACGACTCCGGCGTCCTGCGTTCACCGATGAAGGAGTCGTGCGCTCATGTCCGAGACCCTGACCACCGCGCCGGAACGGGAGCTGCCTCCCGTCGCGGCCGAGGACAAGCCGAGATGGACCCCGCTCAAGATCGCGATATGGGCCGCGATCGCGCTGCTCGGCGGCGTCGCCTGGACGATGCTGGCCATCGTGCGGGGCGAGACCGTCAACGCGATCTGGTTCGTGTTCGCCGCGGTCTGCACCTACCTGATCTTCTACCGCTTCTACGCGAAGTACATCGAGAAGCACCTGGTGCGGCCGGACGACCGGCGCGCGACGCCCGCCGAGTACAAGGCGGACGGCAAGGACTACGTCGCCACCGACCGGCGCGTGCTGTTCGGACACCACTTCGCGGCCATCGCCGGCGCCGGCCCGCTCGTCGGGCCCGTGCTCGCGGCGCAGATGGGCTACCTGCCCGGCACGCTCTGGATCATCGTCGGCGTCGTGCTCGCCGGCGCCGTGCAGGACTACCTCGTGATGTTCTTCTCGATGCGCCGCGGCGGCCGCTCGCTCGGCCAGATGGCCAAGGACGAGCTCGGGCGCTTCGGCGGCGCGGCCGCCATCCTGGCGACGCTGCTCATCATGATCATCATCACGGCGATCCTCGCGCTGGTCGTGGTGAACGCGCTCGGCGAGAGCCCGTGGGGCGTGTTCTCGGTCGCGCTGACGATCCCGATCGCCCTGTTCATGGGCGCATACCTGCGCTGGATCCGCCCGGGGAAGATCACCGAGGTCTCCCTGATCGGCTTCGCTCTGCTCATGGTCGCGATCGTCGCGGGCGGCATGGTCGCCGAGACCGAGTGGGGCCAGGCGATCTTCACGCTCGACCGCACCACGATCGCGTGGGGCATCATCGTCTACGGCTTCATCGCGGCCGTGCTGCCGGTGTGGATCCTGCTCGCCCCGCGCGACTACCTGTCCACGTTCATGAAGATCGGCGTGATCGTCGCGCTGGCCGTGGCGATCATCTTCGTGCGTCCCGAGATCGCGGTTCCCGCCTTCAGCGAGTTCGCGGGCGGCGAGACCGGCCCGGTGTGGCCGGGAAGCCTGTTCCCGTTCCTGTTCGTGACCATCGCGTGCGGCGCCCTGTCGGGGTTCCACGCGCTGATCTCGTCGGGCACGACGCCGAAGATGATCGAGAAGGAGCGCCAGACGCGCTTCATCGGCTACGGCGGCATGCTCATGGAGTCGTTCGTCGCGATCATGGCGCTCGTCGCCGCGATCTCGATCGACCGCGGCCTGTACTTCGCGATGAACGCCTCGGCCGCCGCGACGGGCGGCACGGTCGAGGGCGCCGTGGCGTTCGTCAACAGCCTCGGCCTGACGGGCGTGAACCTCACGCCCGAGGTGCTGACGGGCGCGGCCGAGTCGGTCGGCGAGGAGTCGGTGATCTCCCGCACGGGCGGCGCGCCGACGCTCGCGCTGGGGCTCGCGCACATCATGCAGCAGTGGATCGGCGGACCGGCCATGACCGCGTTCTGGTACCACTTCGCGATCATGTTCGAGGCGCTGTTCATCCTGACCGCGGTCGACGCGGGCACGCGCGTGGCGCGGTTCATGCTCCAGGACTCGATCGGCAACCTCGTGCCCCGCTTCAAGGACACCTCGTGGCGGGTGGGCGCGTGGATCTGCACCGCGATCATGGTCGGCGGATGGGGCGCCGTGCTGCTGATGGGCGTCACCGACCCGCTCGGCGGCATCAACACCCTGTTCCCGCTGTTCGGCATCGCGAACCAGCTGCTCGCGGCGATCGCGCTCGCGGTCGTGATGTCGATCGTCGCCAAGCGCCGCACGTTCCGGGTGCTGTGGATCGTCGGGCTGCCGCTCGCTTTCGTGACCGTCGTGACGGTCACCGCGTCGCTGTTCAAGATCTTCTCGCCGGTCCCGGCCGTCGGCTACTGGGCGAACCACGTGGCGTTCCGCACGGCGCTCGACGCGGGCGAGACCTCGTTCGGCACCGCCGGAACGCCCGAGGCGATGGCGGCCGTCGTGCGCAACACGGCGATCCAGGGCACGTTGTCGATCGTCTTCCTGGTGCTGACGCTCATCGTCATCACGGGGTCGATCATCCGCGTCGTGCAGGCGCTGCGCGGCACCGAGGTCGTCGACAACGAGGAGCCCGCGCGCCCGTCGCACCGGTTCGCCCCCGCGGGCCTGATCGCCACGCCCGAGGAGCGCGAGATCCAGAAGCAGTGGGACGCGCTTCCCGCCGACCGGCAGCCGGTCCGTGGCCACTGACAGCGCGGTCGCGACCCGGTCGGGCGCCCTCGGGGCGCTCGGCCGGGCCTGGCGCGCGCTGGCGTGGTACGCGAAGGGACTGACGGGCGAGTCGAAGTACGCCGCCTACGTGGCCCACGAGCGCGCCGCGCACCCGGATCGCGCGCCGCTCACGGAGCGCGAGTTCTGGCGCTGCGTCTACCGCGATCAGGAGGCGAACCCCGGCAGCCGCTGCTGCTGATCATCCCTTGCTCGTTGAGCGACCGAGCGCTCAACGACCGGAAGGGCCCGGAGGACGATGTCCTCCGGGCCCTTCTCACTGATCCGCCTGACGGCGGATCCGTCAGCCCGGGTGGGTCATCGAGAGGAGGTCGAGCTTCTCGTCGAGCTGCTCCTCGGTGAGTTCGCCGCGCTCGACGTAGCCGAGCTCGATCACGGCCTCGCGCACCGTGATCCCCTTGGCGACCGAGTGCTTGGCGATCTTGGCGGCGGCCTCGTAGCCGATCAGCTTGTTGAGCGGCGTCACGATCGAGGGGCTCATGCCGGCGAAGGCCTTGGCGCGCTCGAGATTGGCCTCGAGGCCCGAGACCGTCTTGTCGGCGAGCACGCGCGACGCGTTGGCCAGCAGTCGGATCGACTCGAGAAGGGCGGTGCCCATGACCGGGATCGCGACGTTGAGCTCGAACGAGCCCGACGCGCCGGCCCACGCCACGGTCGCGTCGTTGCCGATCACGCGCGCGGCGACCATCAGCACGGCCTCCGGGACGACCGGGTTGACCTTGCCCGGCATGATCGACGAGCCCGGCTGCAGGTCGGGGATGCGCAGCTCGGCGAGGCCCGTGTTGGGGCCCGAGCCCATCCAGCGCAGGTCGTTGTTGATCTTGGTCAGCGAGACCGCGATCGTGCGCAGCGCACCCGACGCCTCGACCAGGCCGTCGCGGTTGGCCTGGGCCTCGAAGTGGTCCTTGGCCTCGGTGATCGGCAGCCCGGTCTCCTCGGCGAGCAGCGCGATGACCTTCTGCGGGAAGCCGAGCGGCGTGTTGATTCCCGTGCCCACGGCGGTGCCGCCCAGGGGCACCTCGGCGACGCGGGGCAGGGCGGCCTCGACGCGCTCGATGCCGAGGCGCATCTGACGCGCGTAGCCGCCGAACTCCTGGCCGAGCGTGACGGGCGTGGCGTCCATCAGGTGGGTGCGGCCGGACTTGACGGCGTCCTTCCACAGCTCGGCCTTCTCCTCGAAGGCCTTCGCGAGGTGGTCGAGCGCCGGGACGAGGTCCTCGATGAGCGCCTGCGTGACGGCCACGTGCACCGACGTCGGGAACACGTCGTTCGACGACTGCGACGCGTTCACGTGGTCGTTGGGGTGCACGTCCGAGCCGAGCTTCTGCGTCGCGAGGGTCGCGAGGACCTCGTTCATGTTCATGTTCGACGAGGTGCCGGAGCCGGTCTGGTACGTGTCCACCGGGAAGTGCGCGTCGTACTGGCCCGTGACGACCTCGTCGGCCGCGGCGGCGATCGCGTCGGCGATCGCGCCGTCCAGCGTGCCGAGCTCCTTGTTCGCGAGCGCGGCGGCCTTCTTGATGCGGGCGAGCGCGGCGATCTGCGTCGACTCCAGGCCCTTGCCCGAGATCGGGAAGTTCTCTACCGCGCGCTGGGTCTGCGCGCGGTAGAGGGCGGACGCCGGAACGCGCACCTCGCCCATCGTGTCGTGCTCGATGCGGTACTCGATCTCGGTCACTTCGTCGTCCCTTCGGATGGCGTCTTCGTCAATGGGGGTGGTTCGGGTGGGGCTCAGGCCGCGGCGTCGTTCGACGTGCCCAGGATCACGTCGGGCACGACCGTGCCCTCGGCCAGACGGTAGTTGGCGCCCACGATCGCGAGGCGGCGCTCGGCGACCGCCGTGCTGATCAGCTCGGAGCGCTGCAGCAGCGCCGTCACGGTGTCGCGCAGGTGCTCGCGGCCGACCTGCTCGGCGTCCACCGTCTCGGGCGTGACGCCCTGGTCGGCGCTCGCCCGCAGCACGCGCCGCACGGCGGGGACGATGGGGGCGATCAGGCGCCAGATCGACGGCGGCAGCACCGGCGCATCCGCGTGGGTGCTCTCGATCGCGGCCCGCACGGCGCCGCACGCGTCGTGGCCCAGCACGACGATCAGCGGCACCTTCAGCACCTCGACGGCGTACTCGAGGCTGCCGACGATCGAGTCGCCCGCGACCTGGCCCGCGTTGCGCACGACGAAGAGGTCGCCGAGGCCCATGTCGAAGATGATCTCGGCCGACAGGCGCGAGTCCGAGCAGCCGAACAGCGCGGCGCGGGGGGTCTGCGCGGCCGCGATCTCGTTGCGGCGCTCCACGTCCTGGTGCGGGTGCTCGGGGGTGCCGGCCACGAATCGGGCGTTGCCCGCGACCATCTCGGCCCAGGCCTCGTCGGGCGTCACTGTGCGGGTGGCGTCGGCGCTCGTCATTCCTGCTCCTTCATGAGCTCCAGCAGCTGGGGCGCGATCAGCTCCGCGACCTCAGCGGTCTTCTCGGGGGTCGATGAGCCGTACAGCAGCACGTGGTCGGCGCCGGCCTGGGTGCCGAGCGCGTACGACACGTTCGCGTTGCCGTCGGGGTTCACGTCGTAGGTCTGCCAGGTGATGCCCGCGATCACGACCTCGCCCTCCGGCGCCGTGCCGCCCAGCTGCTGCGCGGCCCAGGTGGCGTCGGCGTCGAAGCCCTGCGAGAAGCGCAGGAAGCTCTCGTCACCCGGCACGTACACGATGTTCCAGGACGCGGGGGCGCCCGGCTCGACCTGGGCCTGGTTCACGCGCCAGCCCTCTTCCTCGCCGGGCACGGGGGGCACGATCGCGGTGCCGTACGTCTCGGAGGCGACCTCCGCGATGGGCGCCGGGTCGATGCCCGGGCGGGGAGCCGGCTCGCCGCGCGGCACGGCCCACACGATGACCAGCACGATCGCGAGCGTCGCCACGAGGGCGATCACGAGGTTCCGGATGTTCTGGCTCTCGCGGTAGGCCTTGGAGTTCGCGGCCTTGCGGGCGGCCGTCTCCTCGGGCGTCTCCGGGCGTCCGAGCTCGGCGACGATGCGCGGCTCGCGAGCCATCAGCCCTCGTCCTCTGCGTCGCCGCCGCCCTGGGCGGCCTCGAGCCGGCGCTTCGCGCCCCGCAGCCACTCATCGCAGCGTGCGGCGAGGGCCTCGCCGCGCTCCCACAGCGCGAGGGACTGCTCGAGTGTCGGCGCGCCCTGCTCGAGCTCGCCGACCACGCGCACGAGCTCGTCGCGTGCCTGCTCGAACGAGAGGGTGGCGACGTCCGCCGGTGCCGATCCGGGAAGTGCGGGCTCGGAGGTCACGATCCCATCCTACTTTCCGGTGTCCGACGTCTCGGACGGCGTGGTCGTCGGGCCCTCGGGCAGCTCGCCGGTCGACGTCGCTCCGAGCGAGCCGCGGTCGAGCGTCACGACGATGCGGGTGCCGGCGGGCGCCTGGGCCGCGTCGCGCAGGATGACCCCGCCGTCGGCGTGCGCGATGGCGTAGCCCCTGGCCAGGGTCGCGGCGGGGGACAGCGCGCGCAGCGACGCGCGCAGCTCGGCCGTCCGCAGCCGTCCCTGCTCGACGCGGCGCTCGATCAGCTCGCGGCCGCGCGTGACGAGCTGCCAGACGTCCTGCGTGCGGGTCCGGATGAGGTGCTCGGGGGAGCGCAGCACGGGCCGGGACCGCAGCTGCTCGAGCTGCGCGATGTCGTGCGCGATCCGCTGCGTCAGGCGCGTGGTCATGCGGGAGCGCAGCTGCGCCACGATCGCGCGCTGCTCGCCGACGTCCGGCACCACGCGCTTGGCGGCGTCCGTCGGGGTCGAGGCGCGCAGGTCGGCGACGTCGTCGAGCAGCGGATGATCGTTCTCGTGGCCGATCGCGCTGACGATCGGCGTGCGCGCCG
>Ga0208492_1000283_pt1 | contig 46983 bp, 43 predicted proteins | sample Subbioar_CSW14AB_FD_184820 | JGI IMG/M metagenome (GOLD analysis project Ga0208492, IMG submission 184820) | Serpentinite rock and fluid subsurface biosphere microbial communities from McLaughlin Reserve, California, USA - CR12Mar_CSW14AB (SPAdes) | ecosystem: Environmental > Terrestrial > Deep... | reverse complement strand
CCTGTCCATCTGCTGTTTGCATCAACAAACTTTTACTGCCATGCAAAATACCCGGCTTGCCCAGTTGTGTCGTTGCTGCACTCATGCCGCTGTTTACACCATGCCCCGCTGCTTCAACTGCAATCAACTGCACACTTAATTCATCTAAGAAATGATAGAACGCACCGGCTGCATTACTGCCGCCACCTACGCAAGCCATTACATGCGTTGGCAAATCGTTGCCCGTGTGTTCTTTCAACTGCCAACGCATTTCTTCGCTGATGACACTCTGAAACTTCGCCACCATATCCGGATACGGATGCGGCCCTACCACACTGCCGATGATGTAATGCGTATCGTTGGGATTATTGATCCAGTCACGAATGGCTTCATTCGTTGCATCTTTTAATGTTTTACTGCCGCTTGTTGCAGGCACCACTTTTGCACCCAGCATCTTCATACGAGCCACGTTCGGCGCCTGGCGTTCAATATCTTTTTCGCCCATGTACACAATACACTCCACGCCTTTCAAGGCACACACGGTTGCAGTTGCCACACCATGTTGACCAGCACCTGTTTCTGCAATGATGCGTTTCTTGCCCAATCGTTCGGCTAATAAAATTTGTCCCACCGTATTGTTGATCTTATGTGCACCGGTATGACAAAGATCTTCCCGCTTCAACCAGATATTGGTATTGAATTGCTTGCTCAACCGCTTGGCATAAAATAACGGTGTCGGACGACCGACATAATCTTTCAGCAACGCCCTGAACTCTTTTTGAAAAGCCGCATCGCTCATAATATCGAGGTATCGGCTCTGCAGTTCCTCCACATTCCGATGCAGCATTTCAGGAATATACGCTCCACCGAACTTTCCGTAATAACCTTGCGCAGAAGGTTTTTGATATGTTGTTTCCATCATTTTAAACTTGTTTTACTCCAATCAATACACTTTATGTTAAAATCATGCTTCCAGTCAGTCTCTTTAAATTCTGGTAGTAAGAATTCTTCAAACTGTTTTTCAATTTGAGATACATTTTCCGCAAATTCAGTTTTCAAAACATTACCATTCAATACCTCATCCTCAATTACCAAATAAACCAATCCGATAAAATCTACTTCAAACAAATCTTCATTAATCCATGATTCAAGATCACTTCCGTTCTCGCCGCTTAATTTATTTACAAAGTCATTGTAAAGTTGCATTAAATCACTTGGGCTAAACTTAGTGAGTTCCTCTACCCGCCTTATAAAAAAAGCGTAATCACTCCAGTATCGTTCGTTACTCATAGTTTAAAAAGTTCATTATCCTCTCACTTCCTCCACAAACTTCTTCACCAACTCCATATCCTTAATACCCGGACTGATCTCAAACTTGCTGTTCATATCCAGTGCAAACAGGTTTTTCGCTACCGGCTCGTTGGCAAATTCTTTCACAGCTGCTGCATCCGTTGGTTCAATGCCGCCACTTAAGAAAAACGGTTTACCAATATCCAGTCCCTTCAGCATATTCCAGTCGAACTTTTTACCTGTGCCACCGTAACCTGCGCCCATCGTATCGAACATATACATATCGCAGGCATCAAAATAATCTTTGATCTTCCAGGCAATGTTATCATCCTCCGCAATACGAAATGCTTTGATCGTTTGAATATAACTGCTCACCTGTTCGCAAAACCTCGGCGTTTCATCGCCATGCAACTGCACCAGGTCCAAACCAAAATTCTCCACATGATTCATAATCTCATCGTACGACGCATTCACAAACACACCTACCTTGTACACTTTCAGCTTTGCCCGTTTCACCTGCGCCCCCGTAAGCGTACGCAACACAAACCGGGGCGATTTATGATAGAAGATCATACCGGCAAATTCAACACCCAGATCGCCCAGTTGTTGCAATTGCTCCAGTTCGGTCATGCCGCAGACTTTTATGCGCATACGCTTTGCTTAAAAGGTTTTTGTCAGCAAACACAATCGTTATCTGTTTCCGTCATTCTCCACTATCCATTAACCAATTATCAATTACTTCAATCCTACTTTAAACTGCAGCACTTTTGCCAGATCCTTTACACCCGGTTCTGTTTCAAATTTACTGTTGATATCAACGCCATAAAAATCGGGATGCTTGAACTTTTTGATCTGTGCAATATCATCTACCCCGATTCCTCCGCTTAAGAAGAACGGTTTTTCAATTTTGCTTTTTGCAAGAATGCTCCAGTCGAATTGCTTTCCCGTTCCACCTTTCTGCTCTCCGGCCTTGGTATCGAACAAATAATAATCACATGCATTGTCGTAAGGCGCAACCAACGCATCAATATCTTTCACCGATTCATCAATATGAAATACTTTGATCACTTCCACATCTTCGTTCAGGTCGCTGCAAAACTCAGGTGTTTCTTCACCATGCAGTTGCACCACATCCAATCCATAATCTTCAATTGCATCCAATATATCACTGTACGACGGATTGATAAACACACCTACTTTCTTCAGATCAAAATCCGCATTTTTGATCGCTTTTTTATCCAGCTTGCCTTCTACATAACGTGGAGAATCGGGCACAAAAATGAATCCTGCGAAATCAATATCTAATCCATCTAACTGCTGTACCTGTTTGGCTGTGGTGATGCCACATACTTTTATGTTCATGTGTTTCTTTTTTAGTTATCTGCCTTTGGCAGATAGTTATTTTTGCCACATAGTATGCCCATAATCCTTTTTAGTTGGATATTGACATATGGGCATTTCATTTCTTTTCGTTTAGTTGTTGTACAAATGCTGCAAACGCTTTACCCGGGTTTTCTTCTTTCATAAAATTCTCACCAATTAAAAACCCTCTGAACCCATTGGCTTTGAACAGTTGAATATTTTCAACTGAACTGATGCCGCTCTCGGCAACTTTTATCTTCGTATCGGGAATCTGTTTGGCCATCCGCAGACTCCGTTCAATATCCACTTCAAATGTTTTCAGGTTACGGTTGTTGATACCCACGATTTCTGTTTCCTCGCAGATATGCTGCAGCTCTTCTTCATCGTGAAGCTCAAGCAATACTTCCAGTCCCAGTTGTTTTGCATAAGCAGCCAGGCGTTTTACTTCATCTGTTGTTAAACAGGCAGCGATGAGCAAAATTACATCGGCGCCCATTGCCTTTGCTTCTTCGATCTGGTATTCATCTACAATAAAATCTTTGCGGAGAATGGGAATATTATTGACTCTTGCTTTGATGAGATCGGCAGTACTGCCGCCGAAGAATTGTTCATCGGTCAACACACTTAAACAGGATGCGCCATTGTTTGTGTAAGCACTTGTTACTTCCAGCACATCAGCTTTGCCATTGATGACACCTTTTGATGGTGATTGACGTTTGAATTCTGCAATAATGCCTGTCTTTGTATCATCGAGTAAAAACTCCTTTAACGAAAGTGTTGCACGTGCATAAAGCGGCTGCTGTTTCAATTCAGTAACACTCGCTTTTGCTTTCCGCTCTTCTACTTCAATTCGTTTTTGCGCAATGATTTTATCTAAAATATTCATGTTTTCTCTCTTCGTGAATCTTTGTGTTCGTTGTGTCTTCGTGGTTCAATTCTTAGTTATTCAGTTCAATCAACTTCTTTAAACATCCATTAGCTCTTCCGCTTTCCAAACTTTCGACAGCAGCTGCAAATGCATCATCGTACGTGTTGTATGCACCGGTGCAATACAAACCCATTGCTGCATTCGCCATCACTACTGCATTCTGCGCCCATGTTCCTTCGCCGCTTAATATTTTGGTAAAGATCTTTGCTGCTTCTTCAATACTGTTACCCCCATGAATATCGGTTTGCTGTACAGAACGTTTGCCCAACTGCTCCGGCGTCATAACAAATTCACCTTTATTGGTAATAACCTTGGTATCGTTGGTGAGTGATATTTCATCGTATCCATCCAGACTATGAATAATGGTGAACGCATTCTCTGTTTGTTGCAACAGGTAATTATAAATACGGGCCATTTCCAAACTATACACGCCCACTAATTGATACGCCGGTTTTGCAGGATTCACCATCGGGCCAAGCATGTTGAAGAAAGTTCGCATACCAAGGTTCTTGCGGATCGGCCCCACTGTTTTTAAAGCCGGGTGAAACATCGGTGCATGCATAAAACAGATATTTGCTTCTTCCACTTCACGTTTCAACTGATCGATATTATTCTTGAACTTATAACCCAACTGCTCCATCACATTACTGGCACCACTGATAGTGGATGCACCGTAGTTGCCATGCTTGGCTACTTTTTGTCCTGCACCGGCCACAATAAAGCAAGAGAGAGTAGAAATGTTGAAGGTATTTTTTCCGTCACCACCCGTACCCACAATATCCAGTACTGCATGACCATTCAAATCAACCGGTACGCATAATTCCAGCAACGCATCACGAAACCCCTGCAACTCTTCAATTGTAATACTACGCATGAGATATACCGTCATGAATGCCGTGATCTCATGTTCGTTGTACATGGCTTTACCAATGTTCAGTAACACTTCTTTTGCCTGTTGACGAGTTAAACTCTTATGCTCAAATAACAACTGTAATATCTTTTTCATCACATTTATTTTTTGCCACGAAGACACAAAGTCTCAAAGCTGCGCAACTTAGCGCCTTCGTGTCTTTGTGGCTATGCCTTTAACCAATTTTTTAATATTACTTCACCCATCGGCGTCAATACACTCTCCGGATGAAACTGCACGCCCTGCACATCATACGTTTTATGCTGCAAAGCCATAATCATTCCTGTTTCATCTTCGGCAGTAATTTCCAGTTCTGCAGGAAAGCCTTCTTTATTCACCACCCAGCTATGGTAACGACCAACTTCAATCGTCTCCGGCAAATCATTCAACACTGCATTTTGCTTTTTGGATCTTGGATTCTGGATTTTAATTGGTGTCGCAACTCCATGAAACACGGTTGACAGATTCGTCAGTGTTCCGCCAAATGCTTCACCAATCGCCTGGTGACCTAAACACACCCCGAGTATTGATTTTGTTGCTGCGTATTCCTTAATCAACGGCAACAACAAACCTGCTTCTTCCGGAATACCCGGACCCGGCGATAAAATAATTTTATCATACGCCTTTACATGTTCCAAAGGAATCTGATCGTTACGATACACATCCACCTTTGCATGAATGATCTTCTCTACAAGATGGACCAGATTGTACGTAAACGAATCGTAATTATCGAAGACTAATATTTTCATTTTTATTTGGTTCATGGTTAATGGTTCATAGTTCATCCTAAATACCATGAACTATGAACCATGAGCTATCAACTAATTTCTTCCGCAAACTCAATTGCCTTTTTCAACGCTCCTAACTTATTGTTTACTTCCTGCAATTCACTTTCGGGTTTGCTTGCTGCTACTACTCCAGCCCCTGCCTGGTAGAACAAGGTATTCTGTTTACTCAAAAAGGTCCGGATCATAATGGCGTGGTTGCAACTGCCATCAAATCCCATGAAACCGATACCGCCACCATAATAACTGCGGGCAGTTGTTTCATATGCATCTATCAACTGCATAGCTTTGATCTTTGGTGCACCGCTTAATGTTCCTGCAGGAAATGTTTTCGCCAGCAGTTCAAACGGATTTGAACCCGGACGCACTTTCGCCACCACTTCACTCACCAAATGAATCACATGACTGTAATATTGCACCTGCCTGTAATGCGCTACGCTTACATCATCGCACACACGGCTCAAATCATTTCTTGCCAAATCAACCAACATTACATGCTCTGCATTTTCTTTGGCATCTTCCAGCAAACGGGCTGCTTCACGCTGATCAATTACATCATCACCGGTGCGTTTGAACGTGCCGGCAATCGGATGCACCACTGCTTTTCCATTGTTGATGATGATCTGCGATTCAGGCGATGAACCCATCAGTTTATAATCGCCGTAATCAAAGAAAAATAAATAGGGAGAAGGATTGATGCTGCGCAATGCACGGTACACATTAAATTCATCACCGGTGAACGACTGCTGAAAACTTCTGCTCAAGACGATCTGGAATACATCACCACGCATACAGCTGGCAATACCCTTCTTCACCATTTCAACATAAGCCTCATTGCTGATATTCGATGTTTCTTCCCCTTTCACTTCAAACGGATAGACGGGCACATCTTTACTGCGGATCAAACTCTCCACAACAGCTACTTCGCTTTCGATGCCTTTGATATGATTTTCACAAATAAACAATTCATCTTTATGATGATTGATCGCAATCACATATTGATACAAGCGGTAACGCATCAACGGTATGGCTGTTGCTTCCACTTTTGCATCGCTCAATTTTACAGCATCAAAAAACTGAACCGCATCGTAGGTTGTATAACCGTACAATCCTTGCGCAAACTTTGCTTCTTTGCAATTGCCGTTTGCTTCAAAGTGATTCATAAAATCGAACAACTGCTGCGGCACTTCCGATGGTTGCTTAATAGCAATGCGTTCGGGCTTTTGTCCGGGCAGTTTAAACTCAATGCTGGTTTTGGAGCTGATCTCCATCCCTGCAATGGCATTAATGCCGATGAACGACCAACTGTTTTCTGCGGCATGATGATCAGTACTCTCCAGCAGCACGGTATCTCTGAACCGGTCACGCAGGCGCAGGTAAATACCCACCGGTGTGTACACATCGGCCAGCATTTTCTTACAAGTGGTTTCTATGTTAATTTTTTTCATGATCGTTTGATTCATTTCAACTGCAACAAACAAAAAGCCCCGACAAAATCGGGGCTTCTGAAATATGATTGCACTACAATAGCAACAGCATTACAGCCCCTTTAGAGTTGTATGCCACCACCACTGAGTATTTACGATTGTTTTGTTCATTGCTGTGCAAATATGTTACAGGATGACGGAACTGCAAAATTTTTTTTACGAACCGGAATTAAAACTTTCTTTACGAATGGTTGTTTACTTTTGATTAAGCAGCGTATTTGCTGTACGACTGACTAAAAATGTTCATATGAAAAAACTTGCATTTTCTGTATTTGCACTTTGCTGTGCATTCTTCTTTCTTTCATATACGGTTCAGCAGGATAACCCCGATGCCATCATTGGTTCGTGGAAAAACGGAGAAGGAACCGGCATTATCCAGATTTACAAAAACGGAGATAAATATCAAGGAAAGATTATTTGGTTGAAAGAACCCAACGACCCCGAAACCGGCAAGCCAAAGCTGGATAAAAATCATCCGGACGAAGCAAATCACAAACGCCCGGTAATGGGCCTTACGAATATGTGGGGCTTCAGGTACACCGATAAAAACGAGTGGACAGGCGGTAAAATATATGATCCGAAAAACGGCAAAACCTATTCCTGCAAAGTTTCAATGGAAAATAATAATACGTTGAAGGTAAGAGGCTATATCGGAGTATCGCTTATTGGCCGTACCGATACCTGGACAAGACAATAAATGATTAAGCCATCGGTAACAATCATTTGCAGATGGCTTATTACAACCAAACCACTTTATCGGGCTGTTCAACAGCATAACGTTTAATCATATTCCGTACAAAATCGTATTCGGGATATTCCTGCAGTTGTTTGCGCAACTCGTCTTTCATACTCACATCAAAACCGGCAGGTACATAACCCATGCCATAAAAACGGCCATCCTCCATCAGGATGCAGCTGTCCTGCCCGTTAAAATAAGAGCGCTCACGAATAGCAAAGCTGGGCAACTCGGTCCTTAACTGCTGAATGGCTTTTTTCACCCGTTGATTATACGCATCCACTGCTTCTTCTCCCCTGCAGGCACCGTTGCAGTTGGGCGAACTGCACTCCTCATCCAGCGAACGGTCAATAAAACAGAGTTTATGGCAGAGGTCGAATTCAGCAACCAGTCGTTTTAATTCAACAAATGCTTCGTGCTTACTGTAAAACTGGTGTATTGCTGAAACATGTTTGTGTTTACGGTCGATGCCTAAACGATAGTATCCTTTCCCATCTTCAAACAAATACAAACCAAACCTTGCTTCATACCCTTTAATGGCACGGTTGTATTTCGGCCACAGCCGTTTAATCTCGATCGTTTCCAATACAGACGCCATTAACTCGGTACCACATTGCTGGTAAGAAATACGATGCACGTTCCGTTGAAATTCCTGTTTCTGTTTAGTGGGTTTGTTATTGGAGAAATGGCTGGTCACCCGTTTCTTCAGCTGCACTGCTTTGCCTACGTACACAACCTTATCTTTCGCATCATGAAAATAATACACGCCGGGTGTTAACGGCAGTTGATCAATATCTTCTTTGTTGAGATGCAGCGGCAGGTATTGCTCTTTCGATTGTTTGCCAATCATCGTATGCAGATGATTGTTTACATCTTTACTCCGCAACAACTCCAGCAGCTGCACCGTAGCTTTCGCATCGCCTGGCGCACGGTGCCTGTTGTATAACGGAATCTCAAAATGGCGGCAAAGATTGCCTAAACTGTACGATGCCAGTTTTGGAAATATCTTACGGGTATAACGAACCGTGCAGAGTTTTTTGCAGTTAAGATGAAAACCGGCCTGTTGTAACTGGTGACTCACAAAGGAGTAATCGAAATTGACGTTATGTGCTACAAACACTTTTCCCTGAAACAATTCAAATAAACGGGGAGCAATTTCTTCGAACGACGGAGCCAGCTGCACCATCTCATCGGTAATACCTGTAAGCGACTGAACAAAGCGGGGAATGGATTGATGCGGATTTACAAGCGTTTCAAAACTGTCTATAATCTGCTGACCGTCATAAATATAAACGGCTATCTCGGTAATACCATTGGCAGATGCATAGCCTCCGGTTGTTTCAATATCGGTTACAGCGTAGAGCATTTTATCGTAAAAACACGTATTGCAAAGTAAAAATAAATAGATGAGATTCTTTGTGGGCTACGAAAACTGAAGTAAATTCGTTGTAGAATAATTGTAAGATACCCTCATAAGACCTCAACAGTAAGTTAGAATTCCGTATTTCCTGTGAAAGAAATTTGTAACCTTCTAAACTTTAAAGTTATGGCATCAAATTCTTCACACATGAGCGAATCAGTAAAAACTACAATATTCGTTATTGTATTTTTTGCAGCAATTGCACTTGTAACATTATTAATGTTCGGTTAATCAATTGCCTATGATTCAATTTTACTCTTTAGGCTGTTGAAAAACAGCGGTGTGCCTTATTCACATTATTCAAAAGCTCCCGATTGGGGGCTTTTTTCTTTATGTGCCTCATTTTCAGCAGGATTTCCTCAGGGCTTCCGCCCTTCATTCCTTAACTTTGCACTCCAAAAAAAGTTTATTCTGCATGGAACTCAGCAAGAATTTTGAGCATCAGGCATCCGAAGAAAAATGGTATAGCTACTGGAACGAGCGCAGGTACTACAACAGTACACCCGATGAGCGTGAGCCTTATACAATTGTCATTCCTCCGCCAAACGTAACGGGAGTTTTACATATGGGCCATTGCCTTAATAACACCATCCAGGATGTGTTGGTGCGCCGTGCAAGGATGCAGGGTAAAAATGCCTGTTGGGTTCCGGGTACCGATCATGCATCCATTGCCACCGAAGCCAAAGTAGTACAAATGCTGCGTGAAAAAGGGATTCAGAAAGCATCGCTGAGCAGAGATGAATTTTTGGGTTATGCCTGGGAATGGAAAGAAAAGTACGGCGGCATTATTCTGCAGCAGTTAAAAAAACTCGGCTGCAGCCTCGATTGGGAACGTACGAGTTTTACGATGGACCCCGATTATTATCAATCGGTGATCAAGGTGTTTGTTGACTTATACAACAAAGGCTACCTCTACCGTGGTAAGCGCATGATCAACTGGGATGTAAAGGCAAAAACAGCCCTGAGCGATGAAGAAGTAATACGCAAAGAAACACAGCAGAAACTCTATCACCTGCGTTATAAAATTGATGGGCTGGATGAACACATCATCATTGCTACGGTACGTCCCGAAACCATTATGGGCGATACTGCCATTTGTGTACATCCAAAAGATGATCGCTATACACACCTGCACGGAAAGTTTGCATTTGTTCCGTTGATCAACCGTCGCATCCCGATCATTACCGATGATTATGTAACAATGGATTTTGGAACAGGTGCTTTAAAGGTTACACCGGCCCATGATATGAACGATTACCAGTTGGGCCAAAAGCACAACCTGGAAGTGGTGGATATTTTCAATGAAGATGGAACGCTCAATGCAGATGCACAGATATTGATTGGAGAAGATCGCTTTGAAGCAAGAAAGAAAATTATACCGATGCTGGAAGCATCCGGCAGCCTGGTAAAAACAGAAGACTATACAAGTGAAGTTGGGTACAGCGAACGTACCGATGCTGTTGTTGAACCCCGTTTAAGTTTGCAATGGTGGGTAGATATGAGAAAGATCGCCGGCCCTGCATTGGATGTGGTGATGAATGATGATGTGAAGTTCTACCCTGCTAAATTCAAAAATCTCTATCGCCACTGGATGGAAAACATCAAAGATTGGTGCATCAGTCGCCAGTTATGGTGGGGCCATCGCATACCTGCATGGTACGATGCAGATGGCAATTATGTTGTTGCAGCTTCACACGAAGATGCATTGAAACAATACGAAACAAAGTTTGGCAAAACCATTACACAGCTTTCGCAAGACGAAGATTGCCTCGACACCTGGTTCTCTTCCTGGCTTTGGCCGTTTGAAGTATTTAAAGGATACAGCAACCCCGGTAATGCCGATGTACAGTACTACTATCCCACCAATACATTGGTTACAGCGCCTGAAATTATTTTCTTCTGGGTGGCCCGTATGATTATGGCGGGGATGGAATACCAAAAAGAAATTCCGTTTAAAGAAGTGTACTTCACCGGTATTGTACGTGATAAGCAAGGTCGTAAAATGAGTAAGAGCCTTGGTAACTCACCCGACTTGCTGGAACTGGTTGATAAATACGGAGCTGATGCCTGTCGTTTTGGTATCCTCATTGCATCTCCTGCCGGCAATGATCTGTTGTGGGATGAAAGCAGTAACGAACAGGGCCGCAACTTCAATAACAAATTGTGGAATGCGTTGAAGCTGCTGAAAATGTGGGAAGCAAACGGTGTTGTGTATGCAGACAGAAGCGAGGAAGATTTCAACAACATTAATTTCCCTGCACTTTGGTTTGAAAACAGGTTGAATGAAGCGAAAGCTGAGATCAACCAGTTGTTTAAAGAATTCCGTTTAAGTGAAGCGTTGAAAACGACTTACTCGCTTATTTGGGACGATTTCTGCAGCTGGTATCTCGAATGGGTAAAACCGCCTTTCGGGGAATCCATTGACGGACACCTGTACAGCAAAACCATTGAGTTCTTCGAAGAGCTGATGCAGTTACTGCATCCGTTTATGCCGTTTATTACAGAAGAAATTTATCATGCGCTCAAAGAAAGAGCGGATGGAGATGATATCACCATCAAACAATATGCAGCGCTAGAAACAGCTGATGCGTCGGTTTTAAGCCTGGCTACACGACTGAAAGAGGTGATTACAGCTTTGCGTGATGTGCGGGTGAAGAACCAGATCAAGCCAAAAGAGCCGATCAAATTATCAATTGAAACAGCTGATGTTGATTCGTACAAACGCATTGCCTTGATTTTACAAAAGCAGGTGAATGCAGAAAGTGTTGACTATGTTACAGCAGCCGTAGCAGGTACAATTTCAACCGTCGTACAAAAAGACAAGTTCTACATTGCAACCGAACAGGCCATCGATACATCTTCACAAAAAGAACAATTGCTGAAAGATTTGGATTACCTGAAAGGATTTCTTGTGTCTGTTGAAAAGAAACTCGGCAACGAACGTTTTGTACAAAACGCCAAGCCTGAGGTAGTAGAAGTTGAACGCAAGAAAAAAGCCGATGCAGAAGCAAAGATCAAAGCAATAGAAGAAAGCCTTGCATCGTTATAATACAAACTCATTCAATGAAACTACCTCGTTTTATATTCCTTGTTGCAGCTACGCTTTTAGCATTGGCAGTTCATGCGCAGGAAAAACCCAATCCTACGTTAAAGCCGCCACCGCTGCAATCGTTTTGGGGTAAAACCAAAGGAGGTGATTTGCCGTTGGATTTGTTATTACCGACCATCGATTCGGCTATCTGGGTTATCGACGATAAAAAGGTGAAGTATCATATCTCCCGTTTCATTCTTGTTTATAAAAGCAAGGATAAGTTTGAAGATGAAAAAACAGGGGAAATAAAGACCCGTTTCAATACATCGGGCACTAACGTGAGTAACTCTCCTTTTCTTCCTGCCAACTGGCAAAAGAACCTGTATGAGATTGTTAAGAAGGATGATGAAATATTGATCACCGATATTATTGTGAAGGATAAGTTCGGTTATTACTATACAGCACCGGACATTAAAATAAAGGTGATGTAAATAAACTGCAGACAAATAAAAAAAGCCGATGACATGTATAACATCATCGGCTTTGTTATGCCAGCATCCGAATTAAAATAATTCAATCGGCAATATCAACTCAAACTGGTTAGGATTCTTTGTTGGTGCAATTACATCGGTTGTAAGCAAGCGACTGTAACGTACACCAAATGTAAAAGGTTGTACATTCCATAATCTTGTGTCAAAATAAATTTCGCCACCAGCCGATTCGAACGGAAACTCTCTGCCGGTACGCAAACTCTTCGCCTGCGTATAATCGTAAAACAGGTTGCCACGCACACGCAAAAAGTAAACAAGATTGGCCACACCAAATTCAGGATACACAATCGGAAAATGATAGTTGGCACTTACTCTCCACATGCGTGGCAGGTTTACCGCATTAAAACCACGGGCAAACGAAAGATTATTGCTGAATAAACTTCCCCGCAATGTATCTCGTGTAAAAGCAGATGCAAACAGCACAAGACTATGATTACGGAATAAACCCGGCAAATAGATTCCTGCATTCAGTAATAACTGGTTGCCCAATTGTCCGTTTACGGTGCGCCTGTAACGGACAGAAAGTACATTGGCAAACGTTGGATAGATCTGCTGATATGCTTTTTGCGTTTGCGTTATCCAACTTACAGAAGAGCTTGTATAGTTTAATGTACGGTCGTTTAATAAGCGTTTGGCAATACCTGTAAAATTCAACTGCTCTGCGTTTATGGAACTACTTAACGTTAAGCTGCTGTACAATAAACCACCGGTAAAATTAAACGGAAGCGTAATACCTGCGTTTACATTGGTTGTATTCCAGGTAAGCGTAGTATCGGCATTATATGCCTGGCTGCGGTTCCATGTTTGCGCTGCGCCAACCGACAACTGTGGATACAGTCCACCGTATACCAACGCAGCAGAAACACCATGCGATTTTTCGTTACGGTTGTAATTGTAAGTATACTCGCCAATCATTGTATTAAGGAGGTTATTGCTGAAAAACGTTACACCATAATCCGGATCGGTGGTAAAGGGCCGCCAACTATGCAAATTGAACAAGTTTAAACCGGAACGGTAACGCTTCACTTCTCCTTCCATTGGCTTTACATTCTGCAAAAGATTGCGTTCAATTGATTTGGTTGATGCAACATACAAATCAGTCAGTTGACTTGGTGCTGCCACTTCAACCAATTGCAGGTCGGTTATCTTCTGTTTCAGCAACATGTATCCATCGGCTGTGAATGTATTCCAGATGATGTTACCACGGGAAGAATTCATGCTTGCCTGGTAATTACCATTGGGTAAATCAGCTGCACGATACAATTTCTTTTGCAGCAGATCATACATGTACAAAGCATCCCTTCCGTTTTGCGGTGCTGTAAACAGCACTGTATCGCCAGACACCTGTACATAACCCACTACGATATTGCTGAACGGAAATAACAACTGCTGCTCTTTGTCTGCCAGATCGGTTCGCAACAGAGTCATCTCCCCTTTCGCATTACGTACAGCAGCAATAACAGCCGTACCATCGTTAGAAAACTTTGGATATGTATAGATGTAGTTCGCCGGATTCGGAAGATCTGTTTTTGACGAATCGTTGATGCCGATCAACTGCAGGTTTGTTTGCTCATCTGTTGTAGCATTTACCGCTACAACGGTTGATGCATCGGGCGAAAGATCGGGTTGAAACAAACGTGTTTTACTGGTGATCTTTTTTATTTCATTTACTGCAGGATTCCAGATTTTTAATACCGAATAAGTTTTCCATCCCCAGCGTGCATCGGTTGCAAAAGCCGTGTATACCACTTTGCCGTTGCGATACGAATAGTACTGATCTTCGGTAATATCTTTTGGCCGTAGTTTTTCTTCGGAACCATTTTGATGAATGCGTATCCACGTGGGTATTTGCCTGTATGATGTTTTCAGTACAAGCACACTGCCATCGGCTTCTTCAACCGGGTAGAGATAATTGGATACATTATTTTTCTGTGCTTTTGTTACCGGCTGCATATTTTTAAAAAACGATTCCGATTCAACCTGCATTTTTTCTTTGTACCAATTGAATGCATCGTTTACAAATTGCTTGTACTCTACTCCTGTATATTTTTGAACGGCTTTCTGGAAGGGGAAAACCAGCTGTTTAAAATCGAGTGCATCGTTGTTTACTTTCGTCCATAAATCGTTCCCATATTTTTCACGGCCATAGGTTACCAGCAAATAACCAAGATCGTAATGGTTGGGTACAAAATGCCTGTACGATCCGTTTCTTAATTTCTGGTACGAATAATTTTTCTTTGCCAGCCACAACGAACGGTATGCGTTGAAGAAAGATGGTAAACGACCTCTGCCCTGTTCGCTGCTCATCGTTTCCTGCCAAACAGCATCACCTTCCCAAAACCATTCGGGCACAGCCAGGTTCATCGCTACTGCCTGTCCTTCCTGGCCAAAAAACAAACCTGCCAGTTTGGGAATAGTACGGTTGAAATTCGAAAACTGTTCCACATGCCTGAACTCATGTAATGCCAGGTAACGATGCCAGGGAAGCGCACCACTTTCCAGGTTGTTTAAATCGGGCATCATATAAAACTCACTGCGCCAGGGAGCCGGACCAACATAAGCATTCGATGCTGTTGTTTGATTCTGCAACACCACATTGAACTTACGGTGCTGCATACCCAACGATGCAGGATTATTTTTAATGAGCTGATGTTGCAGCCAAGCAACTTCTCTCGCCTGCTTTTCCAGCGACTTTGGAAAAATGATCCGCACTGAATCTGTATTCAGCTGGTAGAATTTTAAAGAAGTTGGATTGCCACCAAACACCTGCGCATTGGTTGTTACAGCTGAGCAAACCATAAGAATGACAAACAGAAGTTTCATTTTCATTCTTAAAAATAAACAGGAAGACCGATATACGATCTTCCTGTTTGGCACAAGCATAAAAAATTTTTTAATCGGCGAGGTAATCCACCTTCAACGTAATGGATGCTGTTTTCTCTTTACTGGAGGTATTGAATGCTCCACCATAACTGTAATCTTCATTGGCATTTTTACCGGTTATCTGGAACACACCCATTGTTGCTTTTTTAATTCCACCCAACGAACCTCCACTGTTTTTAGCTATGGTTTCCGCTCGTGTCTTAGCATCCTCACTGGCTTTAGCCAGCAGATCAATTTTCAACTCGTTTAAGCGGGTATAATAATATTCCGGCGCATTCGAATTCAGCTCAATGCCTCGCTCCAGCAGTTCGGTAATTTCTCTCGACAGTTTTTCTACCCGGTTAATGTCTTTCGATTCTACCCGCACATTACCGGTGAGTGTATAACCGGTAAACTCTGCACTGATCTCGTTGCCTTTATCGTCGTAACTGCGACGGAAATTTTTATTAATAGCGATCGACGAAAACACAATGTTACTATCGGCAATCCCTTTCGAATTAAGATAAGAACGGATAGCCACTTCATCGGCTTTTAGTGTAGCATAAACTGTTTTCAATTCAAAACCATAACGATTAAACGAACCACTCCAGACAATGAGATCGCTGGTGAAATCTTTTTCCGCAAGACCGGTAACAGAAATAGTTTCTGTTGATTTGAATTTGTATTTGTAGGCATTTCCAACAATGTACAGGCCGGCAATAACAGCCACTGCAATGATGGCTGCACCAATGTAATTTTTCATCTTGTTTTTCTTTCTGTTAAAGTAGTTATATGCAGGAATGCAACAATACCCTTCAGCCGCAATTTTTTGTTAATGCTTGTCTATTGATTGTGATGATCTGTGAGCTTCTGCATCATTTCTGCACCAACCGCATCAGCCGATGGGCCATAGCCATTTACAAATACTCCTTTGTGTCCGTCTTTCGATTCAATGGCATACACAATCTCTTCATCGGAAGGATTGGTATCGCCCTCGAAACGGTATACTTCTTTTATCTCAAATTCTTCCGGCGAAAGATTTATATCCGGGTTGAAACATTGCAAAGCATTTGTCTGCAGATTAAAATCCAGCGTAAAGCCTCTTGCTTTTAAACCACTAATGGCATCGGTTACTGTATCGTAGTTGTACATAGATGTTTAGTTTATAGTTGAAAAATGATTGTTCATATTAATCCGTCAGACGTGGCGTACTTCTTACTTCGTACCTCGTACTTCTTCTACACCATCACATGCGTTTGTTTCAACACACCCATCACAAACACACTCTGCACATTGCCGATGTTTTCGCTTTGGCTCAGTTTGTTTACATGAAAATTATAATAATCATCCATATTTTCTGCCACTACTTTCAACATAAAATCAAACTCACCGGAAATATTGTAGCACTCAATCACCTCGGGCAGTTCGTTAATATGTTTAATAAATTTCGTGCCTGCATTTTTGCTATGCTCCTTTAACGATACATAACAGATCACCATCAGTCCTTTCTTAACCTTTGCATGATCGATCAAGGCAGCGTATTGTTTGATGACGCCACTCCGCTCCAGCCATTTGATGCGTTCGTGCACAGGTGTTGTACTCAGGTGTACTTTATCGGCAATTTCCTTTACCGTCATCCGTGCATTTTGCTGCAACAACCGCAGAATGCTGAGGTCGGTTTTATCCAGCGTAACCGGTTCATTAGTCGTTTGTTCTGTTTTCGTCGCTTTTGCCATGGGTAAACAGGGTTTAATCCTTGTATTACTACCCAAATTAGAATGATTTCCTGAATTTATTCACATTCCTGTTATTTTATCCTGAAAAACTACCTTTGCGGTCTAAAACATTACAAATGTCAACGCTCACAAGAAACAAGATCGATTTTGATCTGAAATACAAAGTAAAAGACATCAGCCTCGCAGAATGGGGTCGTAAAGAAATCCGTTTGGCCGAAGCAGAAATGCCCGGTTTAATGGCGATTCGTGAAGAATATGGTCCGAAACAACCGTTGAAAGATGCACGCATTGCCGGTTGTTTGCACATGACCATCCAGACTGCGGTGTTAATTGAAACACTCGTGGCATTGGGTGCTGAAGTTAAATGGAGCTCTTGCAATATCTTCTCTACTCAAGATCATGCTGCTGCTGCTATTGCTGCTGCAGGTATTGGCGTTTACGCATGGAAAGGTCAGAGCATTGAAGAAGCTGATTGGTGTATTGAACAAACGTTGTTCTTTGGTTCACCCGACCGTCCGTTAAACATGATCCTCGACGATGGTGGCGATTTAACCAACATGGTATTGGATAACTATACTGAACTGATTGCCGGCATTAAAGGTATCAGCGAAGAAACTACAACCGGTGTACACCGTTTGTACGAGCGTATGGCGAAAGGTACATTACCAATGCCTGCGATTAACGTGAATGACTCTGTTACGAAATCGAAATTCGACAACAAATACGGTTGCCAGGAAAGTCTGGTAGATGCGATCCGTCGTGCTACCGATGTAATGATGGCAGGTAAAGTAGCTGTTGTTGGTGGTTATGGTGATGTGGGTAAAGGAAGTGCCATGAGCTTACGTGGTGCAGGTTGCCGTGTAATTGTTACCGAAATCGATCCTATTTGTGCATTACAGGCAGCAATGGATGGTTTTGAAGTAAAGCGTATGATTGATGCTGTAAAAGAAGCGGACATCATCGTTACTGCTTCTGGCTGTCGTGATCTGATTACCGGCGAACACTTCAAAGCAATGAAGGATAAAGCCATTGTTTGTAACATCGGCCACTTCGATATTGAAATTGACGTTGCCTGGTTAAACACCAACTACGGTCATACAAAAGATACCATCAAACCACAGGTTGATTTATACAATGTAGAAGGTAAAGACATCATCCTGTTAGCGGAAGGTCGTTTGGTAAACCTGGGTTGTGCAACAGGTCACCCATCTTTCGTGATGAGTAACTCATTCAGCAACCAGACTCTGGCGCAAATTGAATTATGGAACAACCACGCCAACTACGAAAATAAAGTATACGTTCTGCCAAAGCATCTCGATGAGAAAGTAGCACGTTTACACCTGGCGAAAGTTGGTGCACAGTTAGATGAGTTAACTGCTGCACAGGCAGAATACCTCGGTATTCCGCAAAACGGTCCGTTCAAATCTGAACTCTATCGTTATTAATAAAAAGCTGAAAACTGTCAGCTAAAAGTAAAACCCGTTTCGAATGAAACGGGTTTTTGTCTTTGGATACTTATCTTTAACTAAGGCAAGTATTTTATATGACCATTACTACCAACCAACGCATTGCACAATTTATTATAGCGTCTATTACATGGGTAGCTGTAATTCTGCAATTCTATCTGCAAATCGTTAACCGTACAACAGCGGTTCCGGAAGCAGTTATCCGCTACTTCAGCTACTTTACCATTTTAACCAATTTACTGGTAGCGGTTTGTTTTACGAGTTTATTGCTGAAAGAACGTAAAGCCGAACGCTTTTTTAAACAACCATCGGTTCTTACAGCCGTTACTGTTTATATTCTGATTGTGGGCCTGGTGTACAACCTTGTACTGCGTTCGCAATGGAACCCGCAAGGCCTGCAGTTGCTGGCCGATAATTTGCTGCACAGCATTACACCATTATTTGCGTTGTTGTACTGGATTGTTTATGTACCGGCAAAGGAAATAAGCTGGAAACAAACACCGGCATGGATGCTTTATCCATTCTTCTACCTCATCTATATCATGATCCGTGGTTCGTTCAGCAATTTTTATCCTTACTTTTTTATTGATGTAAGCAAACTTGGTTATACAAAAGCATTTACCAATGCGGTGTATGTAACTGTTGCTTTTTTTGCTGTTTCGCTTGTTCTGATCTGGATTGGCAGAAAGAAAAAAATCTAACTTATTGCTGCATATACAACAAACCCTTTCGATGTGAAAGGGTTTGTTGTGTTTATCCCGCAAAAATGTACCCGCAGCCTTTTTCCTGTGCTCTGCCCAGTGCCCATACACCCGATGGCACCGGCTGTATGCCGGGCAGTAAGCCTGCCTGCCATTCTTTACGCACATCTTCTACATTCATCTTCATAGCATCGGCTGTAACTGTAGAGTAGACGCTGAAAGCAGCCTGACAATAACAGAACATCACTCCCTCTGCCTGCAAATCGTTAATACCAAGCGGTATGGCACCAATGCCGGGTATTTTAAAATCATCCGGCTTGGGCTTCCAGAACGGATTGCGTGTTGCCGGCTTTCCCGTTTTCGGATCATTGGCACGAAACGTTTCTCCAAACTTATACTTCTCCCACAACCGATCTTCCATAGCATAACCAATAGCTGCATGCCTTAATACCACCACCACACTGCAATCTTTGGCACCTGTACCGGTGGCCTCATTTGTTAACAGAAATACTTTTGGCCAGGCAAAGGGAAAAATTTCATGCGGTTGTGTTGCATCAAACACAATGCGGTGCTTTCCTTTAATACGGTTAAACCATTCATCGGGACTCGGATCTCCTTTTTCTGTAATGTCATCGGCTAAATACGAACCGGCTCTTGCTGCACCGGGAATAGCAGCCAATCCAATGGCTGCAGCACCGGCTGCAACGGCGCCTAAAAAACTTCTTCGTGCAGTGCTCTGTTTCTGTTCACTCTGTTTCATGTTGTAACATTTAAAGGTTAAGAAAAACATACAGGGATGCGGAGTTGAAAACGCAACAGTGTTTTAACGTGGGGGGCAAAACTTAACAGGTTGGCAGGCGGAAGAGTAAGTAAAACAAGTTAAACATTCTGTCACTCAAATGCAAGCAATAAAAAAAGCAACGTAAAAAGTTAAAGCGTGAAGGTTGTGTTATTGTACATCAGTGTTCGACAGATTCTTTTTAATTTTAGACGATAAGCGCTGAAATAAGCATGGGCATTCGTACACGAACTTTTTTTTGTTGTTTCTTTTCGATCACATTGTTTGCGGGCATTGCGCAAACAAACAGCGGTTTACATATAAGTAAAAAACAACAGGCCCTCTTTTTGTTGCAAAACACTTCACTTACAACAAGCACACACTGGCAGAACGTAAATCCCGAATTATTTTTAGCCAACCTGAAACGGAATATTGAAGAACCGGTTTTTCTGTATGCCGGGCGTAACACAAATTTCTGTGGATATGCGGCAGCAGGCTATATTCTTTTACGAGAAGACCCTGCCGGGTATGTACAGTTTATGCTCGACTTGTACAATAACGGAAAAGCTACATATGCAAACGTCTTGTATCAACCCGGGAATGCGGTGCAAAAAACAGCCGGCACCATTCTGTACGAAGGGGAACTCGATCGTAATGATGCAGACCAGGTATTCTTTTTTACTTTGGCCGAACACTACAAAGGCTACTTGAATATTTTACACCTCAATTACAAACAAGGCAGAGAACTGGGTTTATGGGCAGCAACCAATCTTGCAAAATTTAACCGGATGCTGCGGGCCATGATGCAAACCGAAATACGTTGCATCGGCTACGATCTTGTTCGGGTAAAACAAAAAGACCTTGTAGAATCCTTACAGAAAAAACTGATACAGGGCGATGTGTTTCTTTATCTCAACAACAGCGTTCTCCGAAAAAAAAATCATAACAAAGTAAAAAAACATATTCCTACGCATTACATCGTTTTAAAAAGTATTGCCGAAGAAAACGGCATTATTACCATGACCTACTGGGATGCAGGTTTTACAACTCAACGACAGATTGATAAAAAAGCATTATACAGTATGCTCTTTGGCATCAGCTGGAGTATACGCAACAGGAAACATGATTAAAACATTAACCATCGCATTATTGTTTACAACTGCACTTATATGCAGTTGCAGAACCGCACGTCAGTTTCCGGGCAATTACTATTTTCAACATGAGCAAACCATTATGGCCATTGAAAAGCAATATGCACAGCTCACCGGCAACCGACTGATATCACTCGGTTTTACCGACAGAGAATTCAGGCATATACTTGTTGAAATGAAAACCGACAGTCTTCGCTATGTGTACGAATTCAATCTCTCCGATCCTTCTTTTGCAGATACACTTACAAAATATGGATACAATGCTGCAACCTGCATCAATCTTTTAACAGATATGAAGACCATTAAATGTACATGGATCAACAAACTCGATTACTATACCGATAAAGAACCTAAGCTGCTTACATTTATGAGCATCCGCAACAACGTTCGCACTTCGCCGTTCTCGCCCGAAAAATATTTCATCCTCACCTTTTATCAGCAGCCACAGTACTATGATGAGAACGGCGTATTGCTCGACCGGAGAAACCTGCGCCGTGCCCGTAAAGTAAACAATGAAATTTTCTACCGCATTAATGAAAAGGTTTGCTATACTGTTTCTGCCAAGTTCAGATAACACAAAGCAAACCAAATTACAAATCCCCAACTCCTACTCACCTCATCCCCCGATTCCGCCACTCATCAAAAGCAGAACTACAGGTTTTTGTTTTGTGTATATTCGGCTACCAAAACAATTTTGTTATGATGAAAAGAATAGGTGTCTATCTTTTATGCATGCTCTGTTACAACAGTATTCATGCGCAATCGGGCTACAGCAATTTTGCCCAGCAAACCAACCGCATCAATGCGTTGGCAAAAGCAAATCCGCAATGGGTGAAAGTAAAATCACTCACGAAAACAAACGGTGGTAAAGACATCTGGCAAATCACCATCGGCTCCGGCAATACAGAAACCAAACCGGCAATTGCCGTTGTAGGTGGTGCGGAAGGTAATATGCCGTTGAGTACCGAATTGGCCATTGGCTTCGCAGAAAGTTTAATGCAGGGCATTGCAACCGACAGTATTAAAAATCTGCTCAACAAAACAACGTTTTATATTTTTCCCAATATGAGCCCTGATGCAATGGAACAATACTTTGCATCGCTGCGTTACGAACGCCAGGGCAATGCCACCGTTACCGACGATGACCGTGATGGCAACAGCAATGAAGATGGTTTTGATGATCTTGATGGAAACGGCAAGATCACCTGGATGCGTGTTGAATCACCGGTTGGCACACACCGAGTTCATCCCAATGATCCTCGTGTGTTGATCAAAGCCGATGTGAGTAAAGGTGAAAAAGGAACTTATCTTGTTTTTACCGAAGGCAAAGACAACGATAAAGACGGCATCTTCAACGAAGATGGTGAAGGTGGTATCTGGTTCAATAAGAACTTAACCTTTAAACATCCATCGTTCTCTCAAGGTTCCGGCGAATTTCCTGCAAGTGAAAACGAAACAAGAGCATTGCTTGATGAACTCTTCGATCGTTTCAATGTGTATGCAGTCATCAGCTTCAGCAGCAACAATAATTTAAGTACGCCTTATGCATTTAATCCGCAGGCAGCAACAGCACCCATTCTTGCCGGCTGGTTAATGCCCGATACAAAAGTAAACAGCATGGTGAGCGATCTGTACAACAAAACTGTTGGACTGAAAGATGCACCAGCATCATCGGTTAATGGCGGCGATTTGTTATCGTGGGGCTATTATCACTATGGCCGTTTCAGTTTCAGCACACCGGGTTGGTGGGTGCCGAAAACAAAACCTGATACAGCAAAAAACGAAAAAGCATTTACGGTAGAAGATCCAACAGTCAATTACTTACGCTGGGCTTCGCAACAAAACATCGGCAATGTGTTTACCGACTGGAAAATCATTCAGCATCCCGATTTTCCCAATCAAAAAGTAGAAGTAGGCGGTGTTGATCCGTTTGCAATGCAAACACCCCCATATTCACTGGTGCCCGACCTGGTAAAAAAACATAGCGCATTCTTAGTGAAACTTGCTGCTGCACAACCGGAAATCGATCTCATTAATGTACAAACAGAAAAGCTGGCAAACGGCTTAACAAGAATTACGCTGGATGTAGTTAATAAAGCAGCCTTGCCTTCGCACTCCAAATTAGGTGAACGCAGTTACTGGGTAAAACGCATCAACGTAAAAGTGAACAACAGCAGTTCTCAATCCATCATCAGCGGAAAGAAAATTCAACTGCTGAACGCATTAGAAGGTTACAGTTCCAAGCAACTGAGCTGGCTGATTAAAGGAAGTGGCAAAATTACCATTGAAGCAGGCAGTCCAACAACCGGAACAAAAACAATTGAGGTTACACTTTAATGTTCACTCCAAACAAGAAAACAATGAAACATTCATTCAAACAATATATCGCTGCAACCGCATTCAGTATTTCTTCGCTGTTTGCAACTGCACAAAATGCCGATCAGATTTTTAAAGCTGCAGGCTCACCGGCTAATCCGAAAGTTGCGGTTAGCTGGAACCGTTATTACGATCATGCTGGCATTACCGAAATCTGCAAGAAGATCGCAGCTGCACATCCTGAGCTTGCTAAGCTTCAATCCATCGGCAAATCGTTTAAAGGTCGTGATATCTGGTGCCTCACCATTACAGATTTCAAAAAAGGAAATCCCGATCAAAAGCCCGGCATGTATATCGATGGCAATATTCACTCCAACGAAGTACAGGGCGCTGAATTTTCCTTATACACGGCATGGTATTTAACCGAATCGTTTAAAGACACACGATTTATTAAAGAGCTGTTGGCTGATAAAGTTTTTTACATCGTTCCCACCATTAACCCCGATGGTCGTGACAGTTATTTTCACGAACCCAACACTGGCAGCACACCACGTTCGGGTGTAATACCGGTAGACAACGACCGTGATGGTTTGGTGGATGAAGATGGTTATGATGACCTGGATAAAGACAATGAAATTTTATTGATGCGTCGAAAAAGTGCAACGGGTCGCTACCGTGTTGATCCTTCGGATCCTCGCCGTATGATACAGGTTGGACCCGATGAAAAAGGCGATTACGAATTACTTGGACTGGAAGGAAAAGATGATGATGGCGATGGCGTAGTGAATGAAGATGGCTACACGTTTCAATACGATCCGAACCGTGACTGGGGCTGGGGATGGCAACCCAACTATATCCAGAATGGTGCGTACAAATATCCGTTCTCCTTACCCGAAACAAGAGCGGTGATGGACTTTGTAATGAAACATCCGAACATTGCAGGTGCACAATCGTATCACAATGCAGGAGGTATGATCTTGCGTGGCCCCGGTGATCCAACAGATCAGGTTACATACAATCCACAAGACATACAGGTGTACGATATTATTGCAAAGAAAGGTGAAGAGCTGATTCCCGGCTACCGTTACCTCGTTGTACATAAAGATCTCTACCCTGCTTATGGTGGTGAGTTGGATTGGTTTTATGGCGGTCGTGGTATCTATACCTATTCAAACGAATTGTGGACGCCTTATTTAATGTTCAACAAGGATGCAACACGTAACCCGCAGGATAATACCAATTTCAACTTTGATACCTATCTCTTGTTTAAAGATGCATTTGTTGACTGGCATGAATACGATCACCCACAATATGGTAAAATTGAAATTGGTGGCTTTAAGAAAAATTTCGGCCGTGCACATCCCGGCTTTTTGTTAGAGAGCGATGCACACCGTAACATGGCGTTCACCATTTACCATGCATATCATACTCCCCTGCTGAATATTGATACCGTTACTGAAAAAGACCTTGGCAATGGCTTGAAAGAAGTAACAGCAGTTATTTCCAACAGCCGTATTATGCCCACACACAGCAGTCATGATCTGAAATATAAAATTGAGCGTCCGGATTATATTTCTATCAGCGGTGCAAAAGTAGTTGCAGGCATGATCGTTGAAAATGCAGACCTCAACATCACAACAGAACAAACAAGCAATCCTGAGAAAATTGAAGTAGCGAATATTCCGGGCTTATCGACTGTTACCGTTCGTTGGGTTGTGCAAGGCAGCAGTAAGTACACGATTAGTGTGGATAGTAAGAAAGGTGGTGTAGCGAAGAAATGAGGGATGAAGTATGAATCTCTCCGATTGCTTTGTGCATCCTTCGTATTCTTTGTGTAACGAATATGTAGCACAAAGATCACAAAGGTTTTCACCGAGTAAACAAAGAAAATCCTCACAGCTAAGCTGTGAGGATTTTTTATTACAAGCTGTTTAGTGAAAGCTTTGTAATTTTCAGCATCAACTGTTCAACATGAAATCGTTCTCGTTTTTTATATTCGCCTCACACCTGCTTGTGCAAATCCAGGCACAGGTTTTGAAAACAGATGCCAATCTCTTAAAACTAAAAGCACCTGAAACATTCAAAGCAGAGTTTGTAACAACCAAGGGCAATTTTACGGTGGAAGTGTACCGCAACTGGTCGCCGTTGGGTGCTGATCGTTTTTACCAACTTATCCGTAGCGGTTATTACAACAACACCGTTATCTTTCGTGTGGTAAAAGATTTCCTGGTACAGTTTGGTGTAAGCGAAGACAAACAGAAGAATATTTTCTGGCAGGGAAAGAATCTGAAAGATGAACCCGTGGTTGCATCCAATACCGACAGTACTATTTGTTTTTCACGTGGTGCACCCAACACCCGCAAAACATCCATCTTCATCAATCTCCGCAACAATCTCAGCTACGACACCTTGAATGCAGGCGGTGTAAAAGGCTTTGTGCCCTTTGCAAAAGTCATCAGTGGTATGGATGTGGTACGCCAATTCTTTTCGGGCTATGGCAACGATGCGATGAAGCCGGCCGATACCATTTACTTCAAAGGCAACAAATGGTTCATCAATAAATTTCCGCAGATCGACCTGATCAAAGAAGCAAAAGTGATTAAAAATTAAAAGCGTAGCCGGTGATGATATATCTGCAAAAAAATTTATTTCTAATACTAATTCCTGTTTGCAGCACTTGTTTTGCACAAAGCGAAAAAACGATAGACAGTTTAACTACAAAATATCAGACCTGCCTGGATGAAGGGAAAAATATGCTCGACTGCTCGAAATTGTTTTACAGGCAAATGGATAGCATGCTTAATGTTGTTTACTTCAAACAATATTCAAAACTCGACTCAGCTCATAAAATTCAACTGAGAAACGAACAACGTCTTTGGTTAAAGTCCAGAGACTTATTTTTTAAAAAAACATTAAACAGGTTTAAACAAAAGAATCCCGGTATATCTCCTGTCGGTAACGCCTCTGGAGCTGAGGATGACGCCATGATCATGCTTGACGAGAATGCTGAGTTTGTTAAAGAGAGAATAATACTTCTGTTGAAAATATCTTTCAATTAATTGCTAGGGCCTTAATAAAGCCAAGTTTTCCACAAAATGCAACTTGTGCATGAGATTTGCTCTTGCATCTGTTCCCATATCCGCATCTGTAAACGTACACACAACTAAAAAACTTACTTACAGATGAAACTACAGGTAACAAAAAACATTCAGTTCACCCGTTTAATTAAAGCAGACGGGCGCTTACGTGAATTCAACTTTCGCAAACTCGGCGGGCTGCAAGAGGGCTTTTTCAGTGTTGATGTTGCAGACGAACGGGGCAACCGCTTACTCTTTAAAATGCAGAAAGACGATTATGGCTGGAAGATAGCCGAAGAAATTACCGAACTCCCAGACTGGGTACTTGCTTCAGCACAAATTCTTCACGAAAAAATTGAAGAAGTTATGCATGCAGAGTTAACCCATCACGAAAAGGAGGAGCAATAAAAAAGCTGTTCAGAAAATAACTGAACAGCTTTTCCTGTTAACATCATTCATTAATAACCCTGGTTCTGTACAAGGTTCGGATTTACTTTGATTTCATTGAACGGAATCGGGAACGTCCATGATCTGGATGTAGAGGAAATGGTACAGTTCGATGCACGTGAACCTCCGGCTACACCACATTCATTACGCACAATGGTTTTGGTTGTTCTGCGCAAATCGAACCAACGGTGGCCTTCGCCAAGTAACTCTACACGACGCTGTAATAAGATTGCATCCAGCAATGCAGCACCGGTTTCGCTGCCGGTTGCTACATCTCTGTTTGTACGCAGCAGGTTCAAATCGTCAATTGCCGTAGCATCGCTTGTACGTTGTTTTGCTTCTGCACGCATCAGCAACAACTCACCTGCACGAAACACTTTAAAGCTGCGGATACCGGGGTACTTCCAGCAAAGTGTGCGTTGAATGCCGCCAAGTCCTGCCTGGTTAAAACGATTGATCCCTGCATTTGTGTAAGCACCGCCCTGTGCCTGTAACACAGCCGTCATAGCTGCTGTTACACGATAGTTAGGACTGGCTCCGCTTACAGCTGCACCGGGGCGCAACGCATTATCGGAAGGGATTGCCCAATACACTTCGCTTGAAGGGGCAGTTTCACCGGCAGTAGAAAATGCAGCTACATAATTTGCAGCAGTACCAACAGGACGTAACCCCAACGCAACATTTGCATCGCTGATAACAGCTGTCCATTGTGAGGCATAGTAATTTACTCTTGCACGCATGGCATACACAACTACACTGTCAATATAATTGCGTGATGAGTTACCGGTTGTATTTCCGCCATCACGAAACGCAACCAATGCATCACCTAAATCTTTTAACACGGCATCGTAGTTTTCTTTTACCGTATTACGTGCAGGTAAGTTTGCAAATGGTTTTTGCGGATCGAATGTTGTTACATAAGGAACACCCAATGCAGTTGAGTTACGACCAAAATCGGGAGCGAAATAACGCATGAGATCAAAATGCGCATGTGCACGGATAGCAAGCGCCTGTGCTTTAATGCGTTTGGCTTCAGCTGCGTTTGCACCTGTTTCATACTTGTCAATATATTTCAACAGGTTGTTAACCCTTGAAATAATTTCATAGGGCTGAATGAAAATTGCAGCAGCCTGTGCATTATCCGAAGCATAAATCATTTCACTCATGATATTCCAGTTACCCAAACTTTCCAATGCTTCCACAAAATCGTCACCCATCAGTTCGGGTAAACCACTCCAGCCACTGGCCGAACCGGAAGCACCGGGGTTACCATAATAGTTATTGCTTTGAAAACCATCGTACGCACCACGCAAAGCATTGCGTACATCATCAAATGTTTTTAACTCGGTGAGCGATGTATCGGGCACCGTATCTAAAGGTTTCTTGCAGGCCATAAATCCTGTAATAAACAGGGCCATGAGCAGCAGAAACGGTTTGGTTATTTTCATATCCTAAAAAATTTCGTTCGTTAAAAATTTAAATTCAAACCAAAGTTCACACTACGTAAAGCCGGATACTGTGCACCGCTTACCGATGCGTTGGCACCATCCGCATCAACTACCGATGATACTTCCGGATCCCATCCCTGGAACTTATGCCATGTGTACAGGTTTTGTCCCTGTGCAAATACACGCAAGCCCTGGATCTTCAGTTTTTGTGTAATACTCTTTGGTAATGAGTACGAGAGCATCACATTACGTAAACGGAGAAAATCACCTTTTTCAAGGAAGCGTGTGGTTTGTCCTTGTGTTGCCTCGTCAATACGGGGGAAGTTGGTCACTTGTCCCGGTGTAGTCCATGCAGTTAAACCGCTGCGTGCAAAACCGGATGTTGTGTATTGATAATATTCAACATTATAACGTGCATTGTTGTACACATAGTTACCTGCAGAATAAACAAAAAATGCAGAGAGCTCCAATCCTTTAAAGTTGAATGTATTGGTGAAGCCGGCGTTATGCGGCGCATCACTTGTACCCAACACAGTTAAATCATTGGCATCGTAATCTTCGGTAATGGTTTTACCATCAGCTTTCAGGTATTGTGAATTACCGTTTGCAGGATTAACACCTGCATATTGCACGAGGTAAAAACTGTTCAATGGTTTACCTATCTGTAATGCCTGGAAGCTCTTGTACAACTGGAAGTCCTGGTTGTCCGGTAATGATTTAATGGTGTTTTTATTGTATGCATAGTTTGCATCAATATTCCATTTAAAGCTCTTCGCATCAATAATGCGGAACGATAAGCTTACTTCAATACCCTGGTTTTCCATACTGCCGTTGTTTGCAAGAATGGTTCTGTTACCACCACTGGTTGCAGGAACTGTTGGCTCAAAATATAAACCGGTGGTTAAGCTGTTGTAATACTCAACAGTTGTTCTGATGCGGCTCTTCAGCAATTCCATTTCAACCGCAACGTTTGCTGTTCTGCGTTTTTCCCAAGTAAGATCGGCGTTACCTAAACGGTTAATGTTTAATGTACCTTGACCGCCATAAGTACCACGACCATACTGCTGGATGTATGGGAATTCGCCGATACCATTTTGATTACCCACTGCACCAAAACTTGCACGCAGCTTCAGGTAATTAATTGCATCTACTTTGAAGAAGCTTTCATCAGAAATTAACCATCCTGCACCAATTGAACCGTATTGTGTCCAACGGTTTTTCGGACTAAGGCGTGATGAGCCATCCGTTCTTCCGGAGAGTGTAACAAAGTATCTGTTCTTAAATGCATAATCGGCTGTACCGAAATAAGAAAGCAACGAACTGTTTTCGGGGAAACCACCACCAACAATCGGAATGTATCCGTTGGCTGCAGTACCTGCAACAAGCCCTGCTTCATTATCGAATGGCAGTAACAAACCAAAACCGGTGTAGTTAAAACTTCTGCCTCTGCGGCGGATGTATTCGGTGTATACCGATGTGGTTAATTCATGTTCACCATTGGCACCAAAGCTTGCTTTGTGTGTAAGACTGTTAGTAATGGTTGAGCGGAAACGACGGTCTAAACTTCTTGCAACTGCACCATCAACTGAAAGACCGCTGCCGATTGCACCGTTTTGCTCTGCAGCCTGTGTTCCTTTTTTAGTAATAGCAAATCCTTCTATCTGCGAATAATCACCACCGGCATTAATACGATAGGTTAAGTTTTTAATCCACGGTAATTTATATTCAAGAAAAACATTACCGGTAGATTTTAATTGCCAGCTGTTATCACCATTCTCCCGCAACTCTTCTACAGGGTTTAACCAAAACGGAAACTGCACAGAGCCTGCGTAAGAGCCATCATCGTTAAATACTTTTTCATACGGCAATGCCCACAACACGGTGTTCAAAGGCGAGCCAACACTCTGGTCGCCTTCAAAGGTACCTCTAAAGTTAGACCAGCCACCGGCAAGGTTTACACCAATCTTTACATTGCGTTCTGTATGAGTTAAGTTTAAACGTCCGTTGTATCGTTTCAAGCCTGTATTAATGGTAACACCTTCCTGGTCGAAATAACTGAACGAAGTATAGAACGTTGTTTTATCGGTACCGCCACTTGCACTTAACTGGTGCGATTGCATTTTACCATCCTGGAAAACAAAATCGTTCCAGTTGGTATTAATTTGCCGCAAGGCCGTTACATCAGCAGCAGACCATCCCCATGGGTTGCCTGCAATGTTCATTTCAAATTCCAGTTTCTCCTGTGTGTTCATCAGCTTCAGTTTGTTTTCCGGAAGCATCGATACACCAAACTGTCCGTCGTACGCAAAACGCACTTTACCGCTTTTACCTTTTTTAGTTGTAACAACGATCACACCATTTGCAGCACGTGAACCATAGATAGCAGTTGATGCAGCATCTTTCAAAACAGATACACTTTCAAAATCGCCCTGGTTCATGGTACTGAAATCGCCGGGACGTACTTCTACCCCATCAACAATGTACAGCGGATCGACAGATCCGTTAACAGATGTACGGCCACGAATAATTACATCGGCATTGCGGCCGGGTTGTCCCGATCCTGTTTTCACATTTAAACCGGGAGCCTGCCCTTGCAGAATCTGATCAAACGAAGCAATTGGCTGTGTGCGGATGTCATCAATGACTACAGTTGAAGCAGAGCCGATGTTAGAACGTTTGGAACGTGTACCGTAACCGGTAATCACTACTTCCTTTAATGCACTTACAGTTGCCACCACTGTTGCATTTACAACAGCAGCATCAACTGTTATTTCTAACCGTTCAAAAGATGTGCTGGTAAAAATGAGCACATCGCCTTGTTTTGCTTTAATGGAATAATTTCCCTGGGCATCTGCAGTAGCAATGGTTTGTGTGCCTTTTACCTGTACAGTAGCAAAAGGCTGCGGTTCTCCGTTTTGTGATATGATCTTTCCCGTTACAGTTTGTGCCTGCACAAACGCAAAGGAGAACAGAGCAATCACAAATGAAAGAAGAACCCGGAGGTTTTTTCTTTTCATGAATGATAAGGTTTAAGATGAAACAATTGTAATGCAGTTGCTCTTACAAGCTGCATTACCTGTGTGCGAAATAAACACACGAATCAATAAACTGACACCACATAAACATGTTACGCTGCTCGTTCAGTTCGTACATATGATGAATGGTAATAATTTACTTATTAATGAAAATTCGTTTTCTGTTTTTTACATTTTTATATGCAAAAAAGAATCGATTGTCATTTAACTGTCAGCAAAAAGCAAGCACTTTGTTTGAAAGGAACAAATTTTTTTTCTAGGTCAGCAGGTTTATATTGCAGCCCCTTTTTTAAACAAGTATAACGTAGATAGCATGACAGAATTTTCATCAAAGATCGCAGGCTCACTCAGTTTGCGTGTGCAGCAGGTTGAGGCCGTAATGGAATTATTAAACGAAGGTGCTACCATTCCCTTTATTGCCCGTTACCGCAAAGACAAGACAGGCAACTTAGATGAGGTAGCTATTCAGCAGATTCAGGACCAATCGAAATTCCTGAAAGAGTTTACAGAAAGGAAAGCCTTTATTGAAAAAACAATTACCGAGCAAGGTAAAATGACGGATGCCTTACAGGCAAAACTGGATAAAGCGGCTACGTTAAACGAACTGGAAGATATTTATCTGCCCTACAAACCCAAACGTAAAACAAAAGCACAAACAGCACGTGAAAACGGACTGGAACCCTTGGCGTTGTTATTGCTTGAACAGAAAGACATCAATGTAGCAGAACAGGCAGCAACATTCATCAACGAAAAAGTAGCAAGTGCAGATGATGCATTGCAAGGTGCAAGAGATATTATTTCGGAAATGGTGAATGAGGATGCACAGGTACGTGCCAAGCTGCGTAAGTTTTTTGAAGATGAAGCACTGGTGAAGAGCAGTGTAATGAAAGATAAAGAAACGGAAGGTGCTAAATACAAAGACTACTTCGACTTTAGCGAGCCCGTTCATAAAATTCCTTCGCATCGTATTCTTGCCATACTTCGTGGTTTTACAGAAGGCATTTTAAAAATGAGTATTGAGCCCGAAGAAGAACTGGCAATTGAATTAGTTGATGGCTTATTTATAAAAGGCATGAACGATTCTACGGCACAGGTAAAGCGTGCCATCAAAGATGCCTATAAACGTTTACTGCAACCCAGTCTTGAAACCGAATTCCGTTCGCAATTAAAACAAAAAGGCGATGAAGAAGCAATTACTGTGTTTGCAGAAAATTTACGTCAGCTGTTATTAAGCAGTCCGCTGGGCAGCAAACGTATATTGGCAATCGATCCCGGTTACCGCACCGGCTGTAAAATTGTTTGCTTAGATGAAAAAGGCGAACTGCAAACAACTGATCTCATCTACATCCATGAGCCGGGCAAACTTTATTCATCCGAACATACCATCCGTCATTTAGTAGATAAATACAATACACAGGTATTTGCCATAGGCGATGGTACGGCAGGAAGAGAAACTGAACAGTTTATTAAAAAACTCAACTTAGGATTACCCATCTTTTTGGTGAATGAAGATGGCGCATCTGTATACAGTGCAAGCGAAGTGGCACGTGAAGAATTTCCGGATAAAGATGTAACGGTTCGTGGTGCTGTAAGTATTGGCAGACGTTTAATGGATCCGTTGGCGGAGTTGGTAAAGATCGATCCGAAGAGTATTGGTGTAGGCCAATACCAGCACGATGTAAACCAGGTGCGTTTAAAAGAACGTCTCGATCAAACTGTTGTGAGCTGTGTAAACCAGGTGGGCGTAAACTTAAATACAGCCAGCAAACATTTGCTCAGCTATGTAAGCGGTATTAACAGCAGTATTGCCGAAAACATTGTGAAGTACAGAAACGAAATCGGTCGTTTTACTTCACGCAAACAGTTATTGAAAGTTCCACGCCTTGGTGATAAAGCATTTGAACAATGCGCCGGTTTCTTACGCATCAACGATGGTGAAAATGCATTGGATAAAAGTGCCGTGCATCCGGAAGCTTATGCAGTAGTAGAAAAAATGGCCGAAGACTTACAGGTGAAACTGGAAGAACTGGTGGGCAATGAAGCAACGGTAAAACAGATCAACGCTAAAAAATATGTAAGCGAAACCATTGGAGAATTAACCATCAATGATATTTTAAAAGAATTGGCAAAACCCGGTCTCGATCCACGCAGCGAAGCACAGGTGTTTGAATATGCCAACATCTTCAGCATTGAAGAGGTTACACCCGGCATGGTTATTCCCGGTATCGTAACCAACCTCACACGCTTTGGTGCGTTTGTAGATATTGGTGTAAAACAAGATGGTCTTGTACACGTATCAGAAATTTCACACGACTATATTACTGACCCTGCTGAGAAATTAAAACTCAACGATAAAGTAATGGTGAAGGTGGTGGAAGTTGATCTGGTGCGCAAGCGTATTGCATTGTCGATTAAGCAAACACAGGAAGCTCCTGCAAGAGGAACAAGATTGAATAAAAATCCAAATACCAAATTCCAAAAGAAAGAAGAGGACTTAAGCAACCTCAGTGTAAATGATGCATTGGCTGCGTTGAAGAATAAGTTTAAGAAATAGATGTAAGCTGACAGCTTTCAGCAATGAGCGAATACAAAGAGGCGTACTGAAAACAGTACGCCTCTTGAATGTATGATGGAGTGATTGTTGTAGCTGGTAACTGTCAGCTTCACCTTTACAATCTAAAGCCAATTGTAAAGCTCAATACTCTGTGTTTATTTTTATCATCGGCATTGCTGTTACTGCCCGATTGAATTTTTGCAAGGCCCAATCCATAGTTTACAGAAAACATGGCTTTCTCTCCTTCAAAACCAATGGTACCATTTAAACCGTAATCGAAACGGCGTATAATACCATAGCCTGCTCCTTCTTCGCCTGATGTTGTAGGATCATCGTTGGAGAATTCAATTTTTTCATTGCTGCTGAACGCAACTCCAAATAATTTACCATCTACTTTATTTCGTCCGCCAATACCCATTGCAGCATACGGACCGGCACCTGCAAAAAACTTTGCACCACCGCCCATGGGCGCCTTCACCACAACATTCACCGGCACTTCAAGGTACATGGGGTTTGTTGATTCACGATAGTAACTGGCATCGCTTGTACTACCCTGCTGAAACTTTGCACCTTTCCCTGTAAATAATAACCCGGGCTGAATAGATAATACATTTTTTATAACAGGAATATCGCCTTGTAATCCTACATGAAAACTGGGAAGCATTCTTGCTTCATCAATATTGCCGCTTTCTGTTACAGAAATATTGGCCATATTAAAACCTGCTTTAATAAAAACAGATGACTCCTGTGCACTGGCTGCACCAATAAGCAATGAGAAGAGTGTAACGGTAATGAATCTGAGTTTCATAAAATTTGTTTTTATGCATTTGCCAAATAGTATGCCAAACTGTTAAACAATTGCTATCTGCTGCCGCAGAAAGCGTTCAACTATTTTACGAAACAACCGGCAACAGGGATTTTAAACGCATAAAAAAACTCCGCACTTGCGGAGCTTATGTATAAACAAGGGGCAAGTACTCAAATTAATCAGTGGCTTCGGTTACATAAGCCGATACCCAACCAACCTGTCCGTTCTTAATTAGATAAAACTGCTTGGCTTCGTTAACCGATTTAAACTGCCGCATAATACGCAGCAGCAATGCACTGCCCGCCATTAATGCTTTTTGATCGAATACCGAATGCACCCGTTTTATTTCTTCGCTTACAAGTTTCTTATCCCATTTACCATTACCAAGCTTGCTTACGAGATAAGCTTCACTGAGCGATGAATAATTTTCGCTTACTCGTTTGGTAAAGCGTTCCACATCTTCGTACGTAACAGGAATAATAGGATTGTTACTCAACTCCGGGTACAACAATGTAGCAGTGGCCCATGCAATACCACCGCTGAAGGCGATATGATCGCTTACAGGGTAACTGCCGCTGGTGTTTACTGCATACGTAATATCAGTTGCTTCTGCATTAGCGGCTACACGTTGCAGTTGTTTACTGTAGTTCTGCAACGATTTGTCATCGCCACTTAATTTATCAGCAGCATTGGATGTGCTTTTTGTACCCCAGTTTAACTGAAACAGATAAAAATAACTGTCGTTGCCATAAGGAAAGAAACCACCCTTGGTATTTCCACTGCCGATATCAATAAGGAATGTACTGTAACGGCGGCTTAACGGCACAATACCTACATGCGAAAGCTTCGCTTCCTGCATCACATCCACCACTTCAACCAAACGGCCGGGCTCATTGATTTTTGTTTGAAAGTCTGCAATGAGTTTGGAAATCGATTCGGTTTTCTGTTCTTTTTCGGCCTGTTGTTTTACACCACTGCTGATAACGGTAAACACACGCTTTGACGGAATGTTGTATTTGGTAAGAGCGACAGTATACAAAGCTGTTAAGCCATTTAATGTAGCATCGAAAGTGGCGGGTGTAAACGAAATAAAATCGGTGTTAACGCTGGTGTCTTTTACAATGGTAAAACTGTTACCCGTTTCTGCACTTCTCGTCAGTTCAATCAAACTCATCTTCACACCTTTCGAACCAACTTCAATACCTGCATACAGGTTGGGAATTTTCACATTGCGGGGAGCACTGGTTTGTGCTGCAACAAAAACAGCCGCACATAAAAACACAGCAAGCCATACCCCGGTTATCCGTTTCGCCATCATGTAAGTAGTAAGTTTGAGTAAAAGTAATACAATCGAACCCCGTTTAAGGGTTTACACTGATTGCAAACAGCAACTGTGAAAAAAATGTGATTAAACCTGCAACTTTAGTTTAACCGCAGTTCGCTGCGGCCAACCCGTACACCATTAAGATAAAACTGTACACTGTAAGCTCCTTTGTTAAACTCCGGCAACTTAAGATTTACTGCAATGCGGCCGGGCTCGCCTTTCTTAGCCGATACTTTGGCTTTGCGTGTATAAGCAATGCGATCGTCGGCAGCAGTGGTAAACATACCCGATTGCCAGGGATCGTCCTGCACCACATCACCCGCAGGATCGGTTACCACCATAAACACTTCTGCATCGGCCGCCACAGCAGCAGCCGTTTGCAATACACAGCCAATGTTTAACGAACCCGCTGCATCGGCCTTTGCTGTTGGCTGTTCCTTGCCTTGTTCCATGGCACGAAAGCTGATACCCGAAACAGCAAAAGTAGTTTCAGCACTTGGCTGTTTGGGAAGGGTTTCCGGTTTTGGTTGTACAGTGGCAGTAACGTTATTACGGTTCTCCGGAACTGTTTGAACAGACACACCTGCAGCTGTACCCGAAAGCCGTTGTTGCAGTTGTTTGATCTTTTCTTCTGCCCTGCGCAGATCTTCTTTGGTAATATTATTGATAGCAAGAATGGCTGTAATCTCGTTTCGCAAACTGTCAATGGCATTGGCAGCAGAAGTATTGTTCAGCGTATCGGGCAATGCGGCATTACGTGCTGTATCCATTTGCTGCAACAGCCGATTATACGCCAATCGCAACGAATCGTTTTGACGGCTCTGCACAGCCAGCGAATCTTTTACAGGCAACACTTCTTTTATGCTTGCAGCATACCTGTTCTTATCATACAAATGATAACCCCAGGTGGCCACCAGGCAAAGCGAGACGATTACCAGTAAAACATTCCTCGTATCCTTCATACTCCTGCAAACTACTCATTAATTAACGTTGCACAGAAGCAGTTGCGCTGTTGTGGATAAGCTGTGAAATGAAAAAATCCCTTCTGCAAAGCAGAAGGGACGGGAACATATACATGGATGGTTTAAAGACTATCCTTCAATTTTTACTTTCACTTCCAGCTTTTCCCATAACAAAGAGAAGCCGGTTTTATTGCCTTCATACTTCAACACTTCGTTGGCAGAAGCAGCTTCTGCAGGCGTTACCGTAACACGCAACACATCATCGGCTTGCTTGTAGCTGTAAGCGCCCCATTGCTTGGCTGTTTTGTTAAAGATGATGATCCACTCTTTTTCGCCGGGGATGGTAAAGAAAGCGTACTTACCTGCAGGCAACGTTTTGCCTTCTACTTTAATATCCTTATCGGTTTCAAATGTAGTTGCTTCGTTGGCACCTGCACGCCATACTTCGCCATAAGGCACCAGCTTACCCCAAATTTCACGACCCTTTACAGATGGAGCACTGTAGTTGATCTTAATGGTTGCCGCTCCGCTTTTAAACTCAGCAGATGCAGGCGGACTTGGTTTTTGATTTTGTGCACAAGCCGTTACTGAAACCAACAGTAACATCAAAGGCAGCAAACGGAACAGACGTTTCATACTTGTATATTTTTTGAATGATCAATTTACTACAAATTACCAGCAATATTGTTGGCAGTATGACAAACGGTTTTAATCTTATCTATACTTCTGTAAAAAAATCTGCCCGCTTACCGAAGCGGCAAACGGGCAGATGACTATTATTTGTCCTTATACAGGCTAATGCTGTACCGGACGTTTATTTTACTTCACTCTTTTTCTTTTCGTAATAGGCTTTGTCGCCTGCCAGCTTTTGTGCTTCGCTTAAGGAAGCAATGTAGATGCCACGGCCATGCGTACCCAGCACAATTTCGTTTTCACGTTCCTGGATGGCAATATCGTGTATAGCCACTCTTGGCAGTTCGCTCATCCATGCCATGCTGCTGGCACCACCATCAACCGATACATACAAACCATGATCGGTACCAACGTACAACAGGTTTTCGTTTTTCGGATCTTCACGCAACACATTCACCGGCTCTGCAGGTAAATCGGTAAACAACTGTTTCCAGGTAGTACCGTAATCATCACTTACAAATACCCATGCATTGAAATTATCGTTACGGTAACCATTCAATGTAACATATACCCTGCTCTCTTTGTATTTCGATGCAACTACACGGCTTACATACAAACCTTGTACGGTCTTAGGCAATTTGCCGTGGACTGCCGTCCAGCTGTAACCACCATCTTTGCTTACATGAATAAAACCATCATCGCTGCCGGTATAAATTAAACCAAAACGCAGCGGCGATTCGCTGATGGTTACCAATGTACCAAAAGGCACATTGCCTTCACGTTTGCCACCGGTGAGATCGCCACTCATGTTCACCGACTGCTCCCCTTTATTTAAACTGCGGTGAAAACGATTGGTACCGAAATAAAATACATCCTGGTTATGTTTTGATAACAGGATCGGCGATTGCCAGTTGAAGCGAAGTGGTTTATCGCCCAGTTCGTGTTGCGGACGCACATTCACTCTCGATTGAAATACGTTTGTTTTATCTACACGGGCATACGCACCAAACTGGCTGCCGGTGTAAACAGTTTTATTATCTCTTGTATCTACCTGCACCTGCATACCATCGCCGCCACCGATTGATTTAAACGCATAGTTACCGTTATCGTGCCAGTCAACGGTTTCACGGTTATTGCTTGGGCCATACCAGCTGCCGTTATCCTGCAAACCACCATACACATTGTAAGGCTTTGCATCATCAACCGTAATAGCATAGAACTGTGCAACAGATGGTGTGTTGGCTTTAAACCAGTTGGCACCATCATCATAAGTAATGTTAATACCGCCATCGTTACCATTAATCATATGATTATCTTTCTTTGGATTGATCCACATGGCATGATGATCGGAATGCACATTACGGCCTTCAATATTTTTAAACGATTTACCGCCATCAGTACTCATCCATACATTTACGCCTAACACAACAACCTTATCTGCATTTACCGGCGACACATAAATTTTTGCAAAGTAGTAGCCATACGTACTGTGTACATTGGGCAATTTATTGTTGATGAGTTTCCATGTTTTACCGGCATCATCGCTGCGGTATACTTCGCAACCTTTTACACTGCCGCTGAAACCATCATCGCCTGCATCAAAATAATCCCACAATGCAACAGGTTGTATTTTGCCGGCACGCACCATCTCCTTTACAACTGCCGCTGTATATTTCGAAGGGAAACGTTGCTTCCGCATAAACGTATCCAGCTTATTGTTTTCCATGTTCAGGAATTGCTCAGCTGTCATGGTTTTAAAATCTTTCAGCTGTATGCTTGTATCGCCTGTAACACGTTTTGTTGTATCGGGTACTGCATCGTAATTATCAATGACTGCATACACAATGTTGGGGTTTTGTGCATACACACTCAATCCGATACGACCGAGTTTTTTTCCTTCGGCAAAACCACTGTCCGGTGCTGTAATAGGCGACCAGCTGTTACCACCATCGGTGCTTTTGTAAATCCCACTGGTTGGTCCGCTTTCGGTAAAAGCCCAGCCACGACGTGTACGGTGCCACATAGCCGCATACAGTTCGTTCGGGTTGTTGGGGTTGATGTCCATTTCAACTGCACCGGTGTTTTCATCAACAGCCAGTGTAAGTTTCCATGTTTTACCACCATCAACCGTTTTGTATACACCACGTTCTTTGTTGGGCGAATAGAGATGCCCCAATGCAGCTACCCATGCCGTGTTGGGATCGGTAGGATGCAATTGTATTTTACCAATATGATGACTTTCGGGTAAACCGAGGTACTCCCATGTTTTACCGTTATCGCTGCTTTTGTATACACCGTTACCTGCGTAGGAAGAGCGGCTACTGTTTACCTCACCTGTACCAACCCAGATTACACGACTGCCGTACCACTTTACGGCTATGTCACCAATGGTCATTACATCTTCCTTATCAAAAATGGGTGTAAACGACTGGCCGTTGTTTTTTGTTTGCCACAAACCACCGCTGGCATAAGCCACATAAAACTCGGTGGGGTCTTGTGGGTTTACTTCCACATCCGTAACACGTCCGCTCATTACTGTTGGACCAATGTTGCGAAACTTTGCATCTTTCAGCAACGATTTCTTTTCAAGCTCTTTACGTACAACCATTCCCTTCTGCCGCTCGTCTGCTGTAGTTGGCTTGATTTGTGCAGAAATGCTAAAGGAAACCGACAGAAATGAAAGAAGGAGGATACCTTTGGAGAGGCAATTTTTAATGCCTGCAGCCGTTTTAGTTGGGTTCATGCGTTGGTATTTAATTTCTCATGTTTACGATATGCAAAAGAGATTCATCTGTTCAAACATACGAAGGTTGATGTTAAGTGTAATTGCCGCATTCATTTTTTGGATGAGTGGCGCTGCACAATGTAAAGACTATACCATTGGTGTAAAAGGCGATACCTTAAACTGTACCGATGTAAAAGATTTGAAACAGGGCAAATGGGTGATTCGTGTGGAAGAGGTACGTGGCGAACCGGGCTATGAGGAAGAAGGTGAATTTAAAAACGGCAAAAAAGAAGGCCCCTGGCGTGTGTACAGTTTAATGGGCGATCTGCTGGCGATTGAATTTTACCGTTGGGGAAACAAGCATGGCAAGCAGCAATACTTTAATGCCATGGGCGATATGGTGCGGGAAGAAAGCTGGCTGGCGCAAAACCCCGACAAGCCAACGGAAACCGTTGAAGTGTATGATGTAAATGATCCGAAAAAAGTATACCTCGTAGAAGTAAAAATGGAAGCTTCTTCGGTAGCACATGGCTTCTGGACCATTTACGAACCGGGTACCGGTAAAGTATTACGTAAAGAAAATTTTATCCTTGGTAAGCTGGATGATGGCAGCGGCACTGCTAACGGTATCATCAAAAAAGATCCCAACGCTCCGGCCGATGCAAACAGTACCAGCAAAAAAGAAGAAACAAAAGAAAAAGCCAAGCCTAAAGAAATATTAGACTACGAAAAGAAAAACAGCGGCAAGAAAAAGATTAAAGTGCGCACCGGGCAAACGGGTGGATGAGTTGGAAATGAAGAATGAAAACGGGAAATGAAGAACTGGGCTGCGGTTGAAGAGTGAAACAAGGCCTCCCAACATCGCTGCAGTTTATTTGTACTATTTAAGACTTGATTTTAAGGTTTACCAGCAAGTGTACCCTGTTTTCGTTGGTCGCTCTTACGTCAAAACTACCGCCAAAATACTGGCAACGGCCCATCAGCATCATTACATTTTTTCGATTGAGGTATTGCGCTTTATTAAAAGAGGCATTCGTAAACAGCAGCTTTAACACCAATTCATCGTTTACATATTTTACAAGAACAGACACCTGGCTTACGTCTGCGTTGCCTGTACAATATTGTAAAAAATCCTGCAATACCCGAACAATCGTCAACTCTTCCTGATAATGCCTTTGCCTTACTGATCTGGTATCCCTGAACAACAGCTCAATATACTTACCGGATCTTGTTTGAAAAAAATTAACGACCTCACTTAAAACTTCGTCAAGTTCAAACATTTCAAGTGGAGCAGGATCAATTTGATTGCAGACTTCTTTGATTGCTTCGATCGTTTGTTGTAATATTTGTTTTACCTCGCCATTGCCTGCGTTCAAAGAAGTATTTACGCCGTTATCGAGCTTTACATAAGCAGCAGATAATAACTGGCTGATATTTTCATTTAAAAAATCAGTAATTGATCGCCGGTCTTCCTCAGCAGACGAGAAGCTTGCAAATATCATTTCATTGTCCCGTTGCTTCTTTAAAACATCCATCTCTTCCTGCAATCTTTTCAACTCCGAAATGTCTGTATGGGTTCCAATAATTAACGCCGGCATTTTATTCGCCTGCCATTGCACAACAACTCCCTTGTCGAGCACCCATCTTAACTTACCATTTCGATCAATGATACGATACTCTAAACTATGACTGGATTGCTCTCCCCTTTTATACTTCAGGTCACTTTCCAGCAAAAGCTTTCGATCTGCCGGATGCGTACAACGCCACCATACATCGGGCACTTCATTTGCTTTCAGTTCTTTTATGGTATGACCGGTAAAGAAATTAAAATCACCGGAAAAAAAGGTTTCATTCAATAGAAAGTTATGAACCCACACATAATCGCCCAACTTGCTGAGTACAGCACCTATTTGCTTGATGCCATCGGGAGGAATATTGCTTACGCCTGCTGCAGAAACAAACTCTAAAAAAACCAATTGTTCACCGTCATTTCGTTTTTCTACATTGTATAACTGTAACTCAACCGTATGAAGTCCGTATGTTAATATTTCACTACGCTTACGGGTTGAATACTGAAACGACTGACTGAAATGCTGTTGCAGGAGCCTGCGCATTTCTGTATTACATGCAGTTGAATGGTGGAGGAAATTATGTCTTTGCTGTATGTTTTCCTGAAAAATCCTGTTTAGCAAAAGAGTGGCATCGGATGAGCAATAACGCACTTCAAACTCATGATCAATCAGCATTAAAGCTTTTTTGGAAAGAGAAATATAATCGGACAACAGATCCGTATCCAAAGACATGAGATTTCCCATTTTTTCGGGTTTTGACATAAGAAGCGCTTCGTTGAAATTACAAATGAATATCTGTGAATCATACACCCGCTCTTATATATTTATTTTCCACATTTCAAAACGTATTGGCTGCTGAAAAAACATCAAGGTCGTTCTTCACAAAAAACTTCTGCTTTTGTTATACCTGCTGTTGAAAAACCGATGCTGCAGGAACAGGACTTGCATTTGTTGTTTTAAAGAGGTAGTTTGTTCTACCCAATCTTCACCACTAAAACAACTGCCATGCAACAGGTTTACCGTAACACATCCATTTTTATCTTCCTTATTTTAATCGGTGTGCAATGGGGCTTCTATCAAACATATACCAGCCTGTTTCCGCAATTCAAAAATATTACCCCGCTTATTCATATACATGGTGCATTACTGATGACGTGGATGCTCCTGCTGATTGTGCAACCTTTGCTGATTCAATGGGGCAAGGCACAACTGCACAGAAATATCGGCAAACTATCGTGGGTATTAGGGCCGCTCATTATTGCATCGCTGTTTCTCATTGGCAAAAACGGGTATGCAAGAGGATTGGCTGCCAATGTATCCGAACACGACATGCTTTGTTTTATTGTACTGGACATGCGTGGATTTTTATCCTTTGCTGTTTTCTGGAGTTTAGCCATGCTGCACCGCAAACAATCCAACACACATATGCGGTACATGATTGCCACCGGTATACTGGCCATTGGTCCGGGTGTTGGCCGTGGCCTCATCAGCGGTTTTGGTTACAGCGTTTGGGATGCACTGGCCATCACCGACCTGCTCGATTTGCTGATTGTTGGTTTGTTGCTCGGCATTGATCTTTACCGCAAGAAAAATTACAAACCTTTCCTTACTGTCTTTGTGGTATTGCTTATTGGTTCTGTGCTTTGGCAAATAAGAGACAGTTCGCTTTGGCAAAGCTTCGCCAAAACCTATGCAACGTTGTTTTATTAATAACTCTTGTTGCAATTCACCCGTCAACGAATCGTATTCCGTTTGCAGCGGAATTTACGCTCACGCATCGGGTATAACCGGCTCAACCAAACGTTTTAATTTATCCAACGATTCCTGCCAACCCAAATAGCACATCTCTGCAGGAATCGCATCGGGTAAGCCTTCCTGTGTGATAAAAAGTTCTGTTCCGCATAACACCTTTCGTAATTCAATGCGGGTAGTTATCACGCCCGGCAAAGCAGGGTCATCAAAACGGTCAGTATATTTTAAAAACTCATTGGGTTTTAGTTCTACATACTCGCCACCAAACGAATGGGTATTGCCGGTTGAGAAATTGGTGAAAGACATTTTGTAGGTGCCCCCCACCCGCACATCCATACTGTGCACCTTGCAAACAAATCCGTACGGTGGCAACCAGGATGCAATTGCATCTGCTTCGGTAAATGCTTTGTAAACTTTTTCGGGGCTTGCGGTAAACACCCGGTGAAGTGTAACTGAATTTGCGGTCATGTTGAAACTGTTTTAGAATGATCGGTTAAAGAATGAAGCAATCCATTGCTGCTGCCAACAACGATTGCTAACAACAAAACACTGCAGCTAAAATTACGCCAACATGCCTGCTGCTTTAAAACGGTTGTTTAGTTGGGCCTGAAAAGAAATATCGTTCATCCTGCACAGCTTGCAGCAAAAACTTTTACTCATCATTCAATGAATGGATGCCCTGCTCATTCAATTTCTCCAGTGCAGCTTTCATGGCCTGCACCTGCTCTGCCGCATGGCCCTGCCAAACCGTTACTTCGCCTACCACCCGAAACGGTGCGGTTGATCGATACGATTTGGTTGGATTGCCCGGAAACTTTTTATCGGTGAGGTCGGGATCATTTTCCAATGCACCGGTGGGCTCCACTAAATAAATCCGTTCACGCCCATCGCCTGCAGCCAGCTCTGCTCCCCAAACAGCGGCATCTAATGTAGCCGAGAGGAAAATATAGCCGGCATTCTTTCGCTGACCATAGTTGGATTGATTACCCACTACAATAAAATCGCCCAACTGCAAATCGGCTTTTGTACCATGAAAATAGGTTTGTGCAAACACAGTGGCTGCTTTGCTGTTTGTGTTGTTTTCCATTGTGCTGTCTTTAGTTACTTTGCAACAAGAGTAGCTGAAAGAAACTTTACATTCTTACGATTGCTGATTGCATATAATAGCTCCTTGCGGAATTGGCACTAAAAAAGACCACTACCCTTTGCCTTTATTTTTTCTTATACTTTTTTTCGTCTTTGTTGTAGAAGAAACTTAAGTCTTTGTGTTTTTCGAAAAATGCTTTGAGGTCGGCGGCACTGCTAAAGGTTTCATCAATATTATCGGTGACTTCATAAATAACCATTTGCTTTTTATCCTTAGACAGTTCTATTTTAAAGAACGAGTATTTAACGTCTGACTCTTCTTTCAGGTTGAGAAAATTGACCGTACCCAGTTTTGTAAAATACCCCTCAAATGTTTTTACAGAGTACTCTTTGTCATTACTGCTATACTCATGCTCTTCAAACGTGTAGGTTTTATCGGTTAACTTACTGATGACCCAATACGAAGGATGTTCCGATTCGCCTTCCTGCAACCAGGTACCCAGGTATTCCTTTTTTACCGTTTCGTTGGGTTCATTTAATGCATACTCCGAAGAGTATGGACAGGCTGTAAGCAGAAACAGCATAGAGAAGAGGCCTGAAGCATAAATTAGTTTTCGCATATCGTTTTATTAATGTGAATGGATACTTAAATATAAGCTTCCTTTCGAAAAGGTTTTGTTAGATTCTGTACGCAGGCGGGGCGGCTTGAAGGAAACGTTAGGCTGCTAACTCCCGGGATCGGCTGCAGTAGCCCCCGAGCAGACGAATTGTATCTGATGTGTCGTATTACTTCGTCTTAATCTTATACACAACTTTAATTTCCATCGGACTGTCAGGCATTGCCTCCTTTGTATCGGCAAGCAGTATAAATTCGCCTGCTTTTAATGCAATGATACTTGCGTTACTTTTCCCATTAACAATCAGCTTTATAATTTTCTTTTTGGCGTCATAAGCCCAGGTTCCTTTGGCAATGTCTTTAGGATCACTGCTTGTCATCAAAAAAGTTTTATCGCTATTGAATTGATAATTTATTTCTGTTGCACCGGGAATTCTGCCAATTTTCATATTGCCCATCATTGCATAATCCACTTCCCATTTTTTACAAAGAAGTGTTGCAATGCTGTCTGCAGGCAAGTCAATCGTTTGACTAAAAGCATTTGTAGTTGAAAACAGCAGCGTAAGCAGTCCTATGAACAAGATTTTTTTCATAACAGGTTTTAAGTTGCATTAATAAACAAGAAATGTAAGCTTTTTTAAGCTGACTATATTCGTCTGCCCGGGGTCTCACATCGTGGACCCAGAAATTTTTTAATATTGTTCGTTTTAATCTTTTAACTACTAACTCCCGGGGTCGGCTAAGGCCAGACCACGAGCGGACGAAATATTTTAAAAATGCTTTTGTCAAAATTGAGAAATTAAAAAAACAAGAGGAACAAACAATAATAGTTGTCCAATAAAGATTTGTCTATAAATTTTTGCTTGTTTTACTTTTAAAAGCCACAAAACAATTGCGATTATTAAATTCAAAATTGCCAAAGCTGGATAAAACACCATAAAAATTATTGGGGATTTGTCAGAGCCATCTTTTATAACTGTATAAAGAATTAGTCCAATAATTAGAGCATTAATTACAAAAGCAATTGTCCGATGTAAATTTAATGTTGAAGCCATTATAAATTGTCGATTAGTTGTATGCGTCGTTGTTGTTGTGTTGTTGATCAAACTTTCGTCGTGATTCGTCTGCCCGGGGTCTCACATCGTGGACCCCGGGATTTTTTATATCTTTTGTTTTACTTTTTTAACACTATCTCACGGGGTCGGCTAAGGTCAGCCCCCGGGCGGACGAGAAGTTATAGATTTCTGTTTAATTGCGTTTGGTCAGCCTGTGCGAAAGCTAAATTGAAAAACTGAAGTTGAGGAAAAAGTTATGTCAGCCCGCATTTCGCCAACCCCTTCCTATGTTTACAAATGAATAATTTTATAGAACAAAGAAATAACAGATTTTGAAAGAACAAAGGGCGGAGTAAGGCCGTAAAACCCAATAGGCTCTTAGCCTTTCTAACATGAACGTC
>Ga0208492_1000282_pt1 | contig 47084 bp, 41 predicted proteins | sample Subbioar_CSW14AB_FD_184820 | JGI IMG/M metagenome (GOLD analysis project Ga0208492, IMG submission 184820) | Serpentinite rock and fluid subsurface biosphere microbial communities from McLaughlin Reserve, California, USA - CR12Mar_CSW14AB (SPAdes) | ecosystem: Environmental > Terrestrial > Deep... | reverse complement strand
TTCCGCCGCCCTGCTCACGGCCCTCGCGGGGCTCGGCCTGTCGTTCGCCGTCACCGCTTGCGTCAGCAGGACCGGCCCCGCAGCAACCGCCCACTCGCCCGCGATCGTTCCTCCCGCGATGGCCGACACCACACCCGCCGACTACCACGGCGTCCACAACGTCGTCGCCTTTCACGAGGGCGTTTACTCCGGCAGCGTGCCCGAGGGTGACGCCGGGTTCGACGCCCTCAAGGGCATGGGAATCAAGACCATCATCAGCGTTGACGGCGCTGAACCCGAAATCGCTGAAGCCCGGGAGCGCGGCATCCGCTACATCCACCTGCCCATCGGCTACAACGGGTTCGACGAAGAGCGCAGGCTTCAACTCGCCCGGGCTACCCGTGATGCGTTGAAGGAAGGTCCGATCTACATCCACTGCCACCATGGCAAGCACCGCAGCGCAGGGGCCGCGGCCGCCGTGGCGGTCACGCTTGGCTGGTCCTCGCCCGAGCAGAGTGTTGAGCGCATGAAGGTCTCGGGCACCGCGCCCGGCTACACGGGGCTGTACCAGTGTGCGATGGACTCGACCGTTGTCTCTGCCACGGCCCTGGACGCGGTGCCCGCCGACTTCCCGGAGGTCAGCAAGCCCGCCGGGTTTGTCGCCACCATGGTTGAGGTGGACTTCGTCTTCGAGAACCTCAGCGACATCGAGCGGGCCGGCTGGGTCGTGCCTGCCAACCACCCTGACCTCGTGCCCGTGGCCGAGGCGGGCCGCCTGGTGGACCTCTTCCGCGCGTCCCACGCCAGCGAGTACACGGCCAAGAAGCCCAGCGAGTTCGGCGACCTGTTCGCCAAGGACATCGATCGCGCACAGACGCTCGAGGACCTCATCGTCGCGGGGAGGTCCACGCCGCAGGAGCTCACCGAGGCGTTCAGGCCGATCGGGGCCTCGTGCAAGGAATGCCACGCCAAGCACCGCGACAAGGCACCCTGGTAGCGCCAGCTTTGTAAAGGTCTGGCTCAGGTCTCGCACAGATCTTCGCACACCCTTAGCGCGGCACCCCTGAAAACTCGCTCGAGTTAGCGGATACTCCCGCCTCTTAACAATCGCCCCCGCGTCCACGAACCCCCGCGGCGGCACAAGGAGATGGACCCGATGCACCGCTTTGCACTTCTGGCCGGAACCTGCCTCAGCACCGCCGCGATGGCCCAGTCCTCCCAGTCCTACGAACTCGCCAAGGACCTCACCCGCGCGTACGAGGCGGAACTGATGGCCGACGCCACCAGCCGCACCAGCTACGCCGAGGGTGCCTCCAGCGGCTGGAACAAGGGCAAGTTCGGCATCACCGACGGCGGGGCCAACACCCTGAACATCGGCGGCTACTTTCAGACCCGCTACCTGCTCGACGCCCGCCAGGACCAGGCCGACTCCAATGAGATCACCCAGGGCTTCCAGATGCGCCGCACCCGCCTTGTCGCGACCGGCAGCATCTGGGACAAGAACCTGACCTTCAAGATTGAGGGCGATTTTTCCCGCAACGCCGGCCTCTTCATCACCACCGATGCATTCGGACGTTACCAGTGGGACAACGGGATGCACTTCCGCTGGGGCCAGTTCAAACTGCCCCTGCTCCGCGAAGAGCTCGTGAGCAGCACGCTTCAACTCACCGCCGAGCGCTCCAGCGTCAATACGGTGTTCAGCCAGAACCGCAGCCAGGGCGTCGAGTTCGGCTACACCGACAAGAAGTGGCGTGTGATGGGCGCCCTCTCCGACGGCATCAATAGCCGGATCACCGACTTTGACTCTGAGGTCGCGGACTTCGGCGTGACCGGCCGGGCCGAGTTCATGTTCGCGGGCGAGGACTGGAAGCGGTTTGACGACAACACCAGTTGGCAGGGCAGCGACTACGCGGGCCTGCTAGGCGGGGCCGTGCACTACCAGTCCGGCGGCGAGACGGGCGGCACGCTGGACCGCGACATCATTCAGGCCACCCTGGACGTGAGCATTGAGGGCGGGGGCTGGAACGCCTTCATCGAGGGCGTCTACCGCAACACCGACAACGCGGGCGTGGAGCGGGATGACTTCGGCATCGTCGCTCAGGCAGGCATCTTCGCCACCGAGCAGATCGAGTTCTTCGGCCGCTACGACGTGATCATCCCCGACACCGGCGACAACTTCAACACCATCACAGCCGGCCTCAACTACTACATCTCGCCCAAGAGCCACGCCGTGAAGTTCACCGGCGACGTCGTGTACTACGTCGACCCCACTGTGGACAACCCGCTCATCGGCCTGGCGACGGGCGTGCCGGTGCTGGTGGACCCCGAAGGGGACCAGGTCGCCCTCCGCCTCCAGATGCAGATCATCTTCTAATACACCCCTGCCACGCGGACAGGAATGTCCACGCGGCGGGTTCGCCCGCTCACCTTGAACTCCACCTTCGCTGTCACGCGGCTGTTGATCGACCACTTCGGCCCGCCGGCCGCGCCGTACATCGAGCTCTTGGGGTCGTACGCGAAGGTCGCGACCGGCAGCAGCTGCGGCGTCCACACCTGCCCGCCCACCTTCTCGAACCGCACCTTCACGTTGGTGATGCCGGGCAGCCCGCGGCTGTCCGTCGTTGAAAAGTTCACCGCCGCCTGCATCTTCCCCCCGCCCGTGCCGATGGGCGGCATCAGGTCGCGCCAGATCTCAACCTGGAGCGTCACCGCACGCCCATCCAGCGTGATGACCTTGGACGCGGGCTGGGTGACAGCCGCCCGCGGCAGCGCCGCGATGACCGGCGGGGTCATGGTGGTCATCGGGTTCATGGAGCCGTGGAGGGACAGGCTCGTGCACAGGGCCAACAGCGCAGTCAACATCTTCGATCTCCTTGAAGACTCATCCGCTCCGTCACAACGTTTGACGCCCGAAGCGACCGGTGGTGCCGCTTACCCCGCGACCGGGACCAAGTCTCGCGTCGCGTAGATCTTGACGGGGACATCCACGCGGTGCGTGTTCTGCCCCACCCTGAACTCGATCTTGGCGATGGCGCTGGAGTTCACCTGCCACAGCGGGCCGTTCTGGGCGACGTAGTACTGGTACGACGCCACATCGTCGGGGAGCGAGGCGAGCACCGGCGACCACCGCTGCTGCCCCTGCACCAGCGAGATCTTGACGTTGGTGATGCCGGGGAGGCTGCTCCCGTCGGCGGTGGCGAGGTACACGCTGGCCTGCAGGCGGCCCTGTGGCTGCCCGAAGAACGAGAAGTTGCGCCTGGCCGCGACTTCCACCACCACTCGCTTGCCTGCGACGTTGATGGTTTTGCTGCCGCTGAAGTTCGTACGCCCCGCCGGCGCCCCGGTTGAGCCGGTGGGCTCCCCCATGGCCGGTGAAAGGGCAAGCCCCGCGCCGAGGACAACGACAGCACCGATCGCAATCAGCCGGTTCATCTTCAGTTCTCCTGGTGCGGGCCCGCTCTGCTCCAACTGGTGGAGTTCCCCTGGGCCGACGTAAGAGCTTACCCTTGTTTGGCCTGATCGGTTCCCGGATTCAGGCGGGTGTGCATAACCCCCGTACTGCGTACGACTTGGAGCCGACCAGGGGAGAGGGAGAGGTGGAGGCGTGCGGTTGCTCATTGGTTTGGCGTTGCTGTTTGGTTGCTTCCTGCTCGCCGCGTGCGCGGTGGCGCCCGGCTCTCGCGTGGGTAAGCCGACCCGCAAGGACGCCCCGTCGCCGATCCCCACGACGGCCCTGAGCGCCATGTCCTTCAACATCCGCTACGGCACCGCCATGGACGGCGAGAACGCCTGGCCGCGTCGGCGCGAGGGGCTCTTCGAGGTCCTCCGCACCGAGTCGCCCGACATCCTCTGCCTCCAGGAGGCCCTCAAGTTCCAGGTCGATGAGATCAACGCCGCCCTGCCCGGCTACGGCGTTGTCTTCGCTGGGCGGGACGACGGCCTCAACGAGGGCGAAGGGTGCGCGATCCTCTTCAAGATGGACCGCTTCCAGCTCGACGCCTCCCGCACCTTCTGGCTCTCGGACACGCCGGAGGTGGTGAGCAACACGTGGAAGGCCGCGTGCCTTCGCATCTGCACGTGGGCGCACTTGACCGACCGCGCCACCAAACGCGGGTTCTACGTCTTCAACACCCACCTGGACCACATGAGCCAGCCCGCCCGCGAGAAGGGCGTCCGGCTGGTGCTCGACCGCATCGCGGCCCGCGAGCTCCAGGCCGACCCCGTCATCCTCGCCGGGGACTTCAACGACGGGGAGCGCTCCGAGACCGTCCGCCTCGCCGCCGAGGCCCTCAGCGACACCTTCCGCGCCCTCCACCCCCCCACCCCCACCGACCATCACGGCGTGGGCACCTTCAACGGCTTCAAGAACAAGACCGACGGCGAGAGAATCGACTACCTCCTCGTCACCCGCGGCGTCCTCATCGATCAGGCCGACATCGTCCGCACCATGGTCGGCGAGCGCAACATCTCCGACCACTTCCCCGTCACCGCCTCGCTGCGGTTCTAAACCGGCAACTTAATCCGTCCGCACCCCGCAACCGCCCGATACACCCGCCGGTACACCCTCCACCAGTGGGAGTCCGTCATGATGTCTATCACCTTGCGCACCTCGTTCCTCGCCCTCCTGGGCCTCACCGCCCTGCTCGCCAGCCCAGCCGTCGCCCAATCGACGCCCCGCCCCAAGGACCGCCCTACCCAGCGGCCCGGCCCGTCGGGCGCCCTGGTCGACCTCCGCCCCCGCTTCACCGTCGGGCAGGAGGTACGGCTGAACATGGACATTGCCACCAAGCGCTCGGGCACCGCTCCCACACCGACGCCCGACCCTGACGATCTGGACCAGAAGGCCGACGGCGATGGCGACCTCAACGTGGGCATGACGCTGTCGCTGCGGTGTACGGCCGCGGACCCGGAGGAGGGGTACACGCTGAGCATGAAGATCGACACGTTCCGCATCTCGGGCACGATGAACGGCGAGACCATGAACTGGGACTCCAAGAAGCAGGGCCAGGATGAGGCGCTCGACGCGGCCCTGGGCGGCATCACCGGCGTCACGATCCCCGTCACGATGGACAAGAACGGCAACATCTCCGAAGTGGGCGGTGGCCTCGGTGGTGGCCTGGCCGGCGCCATGGGGGGCAAGCTCGGCGGCGGGGAACTCTTCAAGAGCCTCTTCGGCCCCCTCACCTCCCGCACCAGCAACACCGGCGAGGCACGCGTGGGCGACAAGTGGACCAACGACGACACCATGCAGGCGGGCCTGGGCACCGTCAAGATCCGCACCGACAACACGCTCAAGTCCGCCAACAGCAGCATGGCGGTGATCGCGACCAAGGGCACGTTCTCCCTGGATCCCCAGTCCAGCCAGCAGGGCATCCGCCTCCGCGAGGGCAAGCTGGAAGGCGAGACCAAGTGGAACACCGGCGACCACATGATCGAGTCGATGAACATGAAGCAGAAGGTGGTCCTGGAGAAGCGCGACCCCAGAGGCCCGACACAGACGAGCACGCAGACGATGGACGTGAAGGTCTCGCGGGCCCGGTCGGGGCGGTGAGGCTCTCCAGCCCCCGGCAGAGTCCAAACGAATAGAGGCTCATGCTCGGAACCCCCGGTCGTGAGCCTCTATTCGTTTCCGGGATTCGAGATGTCAGTGGTTGCAGTACTCACGCCACATGGAGCGGAACGAGCCTTCCATGCGGCGGCAGAAGGCGGGGCGGTCCAGGAGGGGGCTGGCGGCCATCTTCGTGCGGAGTGTTGCGCGGTACTGGGCAAGGCGGTCGGGGGCGTTGGCGAGGGCGACGGCCCGGGCGACGAAGTCGTCGTCGCTGGTGGCGATGAGCTCGGAGGCTCCGACATTGGTGAGCAGCGAGACGCCGACGCGGGCGGCGTGGGTACGGCCCGCGTGGGTGAGAACTGGCACGCCCATCCAGAGCGCTTCGCAGGTGGTCGTGGTGCCTTGGTAGGGCATGGGGTCCAGCGCGATGTCGATCTTGGAGTAGAGCGCGAGGTGGTCCGCGAGGGAGGCGGGGGCGTCGAGGAAGTCGATGCGGTCCTGGGTATTGCTTTTCGCGAAGCGCTGGAGCAGCAGCGAGCGGAGGTAGGGATCGCTGAGGTCCTGGGACTTGAGCGCGAGGCGCGAGCCGGGCACGGCGAGCAGGATACGGGACCAGAGGTCGGCGACGTGCTGGTTGTGCTTGCGCGAGGCGTTGAAGGAACCGAAGGTGATGTGCGATGTCGGATGTCGGATGTCGGATGTGGGAGCGGGGGCGGATTCGGGGGGGCGGTAGCAGAGGAAACACGGGTCGAGGCGGTAAAGGCGCTCGGTTGCGTGGGCATTGACATCGGGGGTGTCGGGGTCGGTGTGGGAATCGACGATGCGCCAGTCCATCTGCGTCAGGCCCGTGGTGTCGGGGTAGCCGCAGTAGGTTGCCTGCACCGGCGCCATGCGGAGGGCGAAGGCGAGCAGGCTGTTGCCGTTGCTGTGGCCGGCGAGATCGACGGCGATGTCGATGCGGTCATCACTGAGCATCTGCGCGAGCTGGAGCTCGATCTTGGAGTGGGCCTCGCGCCAGAGCGCGGCCTTGGCCTTGAAGCGGGCACTGACCTCGTCGAAGGTGCGGTCGGTGGGGTAGCAGACGATCTCGTAACGCGAGGTGTCGATGTGCTCCAGGAGGGGCTCGATGAAGAACGCGACGGAGTGGCGGCGGAGGTCGGGGGAGGCGAGGGCGATGCGGAGCTTCTTCTCCGGGTCCTTCTTGGGGTGGTAGGTGGCGGTGAAGGGGGGCTTGATGCGGTTGACGAGGTGGCCGTAGGACTTGTGGGCGTGCGAGACTTCGGCGGGTGTGGCCAGGGGGTCGGCGGTGCGGGCCATCGCGAGGAGTGAGGCGAGCGACGCCTCGTCGGGGAAGCGGGCGGTGGCGTCGGCGAGGAAGTCGGCCGCGCGGCGGGGCTCGCCGATGGAGAGCAGGGCGCTGGCGTAGGAGACGGAGAGCTGCGAGTTCCAGCCGTGGCGGAGGCCTTCCTCGCAGGTCGCGATCATGTCGGCGACGCGCTGCTGGATCATGAGGATGTTGCAGCGGACGAGCCGTGCGTCGGTGTGCGCGGGGTTGAGGGCGAGGGCCTCGTCAGTCATCGCGAGGGCGTCGTCGTTCTTGTTCGCGGCCCCGAGGATGAGGGCGAGGTTGGTGAGGTTGAGGGGCGAACGGTCGCCCGCGGCGGCACGCCGGGCGTAGTGCTCGGCCTGCTCGAAGCGGTTGAGGCGGAGGAGGACGAGGGAGAGCAGGGAAGCGATGTCGGGGTCGGCGGGGGCTTTCTGGGCGGCCCGCTGCAGCAGGGCGAGGGCCTGCTCGGGGCGGTTGGCCTGGAGGTGGGACTGGGCTTGGGAGAGGGCTTGGGTCATTGTGTGAGCGAATGTCGTGGGACTGAGTTACGCCTGAGAGCACCAGGTGCGCCAGGTTTGGCGGAGGGCGGCTTCGAAGTTGGCCGCGTAGGTGCGGGTGTCGCAGAGGGGGCTCGCGGCCATGCGGGCGCGGAGGGTGATGTGGAGGTCGAGGAGGCGGGGGAGGTCAGTGGCGAGGTTCACGGCGAGTTCGATGTACTGCTCGTGGGTGTGGGCGATGTGGGATTGCAGGCCGAGGGCGGTGAGGAGGGAGGCGCCGACGCGGGAGCGGTGGTGGTCGCCGGCGAGGGTGATGACGGGGACGCCCATCCATGTGGCTTCGCAGGTGGTGGTGGTGCCGTGGTAGGGGAAGGAGTCGAGGGCGAGGTCGACTTGGTGGTAAGCGGCGAGGTGGGACTCGGTGGTGGGGATATAGCTGGACCAGAGGATGCGGTCGGGGACGATGCCTTCTTCCTGGAAGATGGCGTTGTACTGGGCCTTGACGTCCGCGGAGATGAGGTTGGACTTGAGGAAGAGGCGGGAGTTGGGGACGCGGGCGAGGATGCGGGCCCAGGTACGGGTGATGGCGGGGCGGACCTTGGAGAGGCGGTTGAAGGAGCCGAAGGTGAGGGGAAGAGGGGAGGAAGAAATTTCGGATTTCGGATTTGGGATTTGGGATGTGGAGACAAGGAAGGGGCTGAGCTTGGGCTCGGGGGCGGTTGACGTGGGTGTGAAGCTGAGGAAGCAGCCGGGGACTCGAAGGAGTTTCTCGGTGGCGAACGCTTCCGCTCCGGGTGGGTCGGTGATGGCGTCCACGATGCGGTAGTCGACTGCTGGAATGCCGGTGGTGTTGGGGTAGCCGAGCCAGGTCATCTGGAGCGGGGCGGCGCGTGGAGTGAAGAGGGAGAGCCGCTGGTGCTCGGTCCAGCCGGCGGTGTCGATGAGGATGTCGACCTGATCGGCGCGGATCTGGGCGCGGAGGTCGTCGTCGCTCAAGTGCGCGGCGGGGCGGAAGGGGGCGAGCTGCTTGAAGGTCTGCGTCGCGGCCTCTTCGGTGGCACGGAGGTAGTAGCAGTACGGCTGCACGCGGGCGCGGTCGAGGTTGGCGATGAGCCCCTGCATGAAGAGGGCGCAGGCGTGGTTGCAGAAGTCGCCGGAGAGGAAGCCGACGCGGAGGGGGCGGTCAGGGTCGCGAGAGTTCGCGAACACAGGAGCACGATCATGCGGCATGATCGTGGCACGGGAGACGAGCTCACCGAGCTGGCGGTGCTGCTCGAAGAGCTCCTGCGTCGTGGCTTCGGTGAAGTTGAGCTGGTAGCAGAGGGATTCGCGGAGGCCGGGGTCCTGGGGGAGGCGGGCGATGCCTCGCCGCAGCACCGCGATGGCATCGTCAACCCGCCCCATCGTCGAAAGGGCGAGGGCGTAGGTGCGGTACGAGGCGGGGTCGTCGGGGGTGGCGGCGATCCCGGACTCGTACGCGGCCACCGCCTCATCATGCCGACCCATGCGCAGCAGCACCTTGGCCTGCCCGTCGTACCCGTCGAAGTGGGACGGGGCGAGGCGCGAGACATTGCGGTACGCGGCCAGCGCGTCTTTGTCCTTCTTGAGGATCAAGAGCACGTTGGCGTGCATGAAGTGGAGCAGCGGGTCGTTGGGGGCGAGGGCCGCGGCACGCTGGAGGTAGAGCGCGGCGTGGTCGTTCTCGTCGATGCCCGCGTGCAGCATGCCCAGCAGCTTGTTGGCCTCGGCGTCGCGGGGGTTCTTCTGGAGGACGCGTCGCAGGATCGCCTTGGCGGGCTCGTGCTCGTTGGCGTTGAGGTGGGCGATGGCTTGTTGGAGTTGCGGGTTCATCGGGAGGTGCAGTAGCGTCGCCACTCTTCGCGGAGGGCCTGTTCGATGGCACGGGCGAGGCCGGCGGGGTTCAGCAGTTCGGAGGATTGCATGTCGGCGCGGAGCGTGGTGTGGAGGTGGTTGAGGCGGGCGGGGTCGGCGGCCAGCTGCGTGGCCTTGGTGACGTAGTCGTCCTCGGTGGCGGCGATCAGCTCAAGGTGGTTGATGGTGGTGAGCAGGCTGACGCCCACGCGCGAGCGGTGGTTGTGGCCGGCGAGGGTGATGACGGGGACGCCCATCCAGAGGGCCTCGCAGGTGGTGGTGGTGCCGTGGTAGGGGTAGGGGTCCAGGGCGATGTCGACCTGGTGGTAGAGGGCGATGTGCTCGCTCAGGTCGTAGATGTACGGATGGAGCGTGAGGCGGGACTCGGGGATGCCCGCGGCGATGAGGGCAGCGCGGTGGTGGTCGAGCAGCTCCTTGGGGACGCGGGGCGTCTTGAGGAGCAGCCGCGAGTTGGGCACGGCGTCGAGGATGCGACGCCAGAGGCGGGCGGTGGTGGGCGAGAGTTTCGTCAGGTTGTTGAAGGAGGCGAAGGTGAACGGTCCTGAGTCCTGAGTCCTGGGTCCTGAGGTGGGGCGAGGTGACGGCCAGTCGGCACTGGGAGTGAACGCGAGGAAGCAGCGCGGGAGTCGGATGAGGCGCTCGGTCGCTTGAGCGTCGTAGTCAGCGGACGGTGGATCGGTCAGGGCGTCCACGATGCGGAAGTCGATGGACGGCAGGCCCGTGGTGTTGGCGTAGCCGAGGTACGTGCCCTGGAGCGGGGCGAGACGTGGGGCGAGGAAGCTCATCTGGGCGCGGTTGGTCCAGCCGGAGAGGTCGATGAGGATGTCGGGGGCGTCGGCGGCGAAGGTCTGCTGGATCTGGGCCTGCGTCATTGGGACGAGGTCGCGGAAGGTGGCGAGGGACTTGAGGCGCTCCGTGACGTCGTCGTGCCGCGCGGTCGTCGAATAGAGGCTCACGTCGAACTGGCCCTGGTCGAAGGCCGCGAGCAGCCCCTCAAGAAAGAACGCAACCGAGTGCGTCTTGAGGTCGCACGACATCAGGCCCAGCCTGAGGCGCTTCTCGGGGTCGCGGGCATTCGGGAATGTGCGCGGATCGCGGGGTGCGGTGGGCGTGATCGCCTGTCCCAGGCGGCGGTGGAGGTCGGTGAGCTCGCTCTCGTCGGCGGAGTCGATGACGTTGAGCGCGTAGATCGCGGCCTGGAGCAGAGAGACATCGCTCGGCGCGAACGCCAGGCCACGCCGGGCGGAGGTGATCGCCTGCGAGAAATCACCCAGGCGGGCGTGGATCGTGGTCAGCCCGAACCAGGCGTCGGGGTGCTGGGGTGTGAGTTGCGTGCATCGCTCGGCGGCGGAAACTGCCCCCACAGGGTCGCCCTCGGCGAGCAGGCATTGGGCGAGGCCGTAGTGGGGCAGTGGCTCGAGTGGTTGCAGGCGAGCGGAGGCTTGGAACGCTTCACTGGCCTGCGGGAGACGTTTGAGAAACAGGAGAGACTCGCCCAGTAAATAGAACAGGTGAGGGTCGGACCGATGGATCCTGGCGGTGCGTTCGAGGACCGCCGCGGCCTCGCTGTTCTCGCTGAGGGCCTGGTGCACGCGAGCAAGCAGCTTCGCGGCCTCCAGGTCGCCCGGGACGCGGGCCAGGTGCTTCTGGAGGTGGGCACGGGCCTGCGAACGCTGCCCCTGGGAGAGCAGGGCGTGGGCCTGGGCGATGATGGCGGAGGAGGGGAGGGGCATGGGGGCGGGCCAGAGGCGGATGGTACGGGTTGGTCGTACGATCCGCCCTATGGCCAAGCGCGGGATTGAGGATGATGACATCGACGAGGGTCCGAGCGCCGAGGACATGGAGCGGTTCGGGGGGGCCACGCGCCACTGCCCCGAGTGCAAGACCGAGCTCTATGACGACGCCGAGGTGTGCTGGAAGTGCGGGCACATGCTCAGCGGCGTCGCCCCCGGCCCCAAGACCTGGAAGCTCATCACGGCCATGGTGGTCGTGATGGTGATCGTGGGCGGGATGTTGTGGTGGATTCGGTAGGCTCTCGGGCCCGGCCCCGTGGGGCAGAGAGTTGGAAGTCACGTAAACTGTTCGGCTGGGGTGAACAACTGGAGATCCTGAGATGCGAAGTGCTCGTGTGATTTCGATGCTGGCGGTGGCGTGCTCGATGGCGGCGGTCCCGCTGGCCTACGGCCAGGACAAACCCGCGGCGACGGTCGTCGGACAGCCGATGGCCAAGTCGCCCGGCGTCGCGGCGTTCATGAAGATCCGTGCCCCCGGTGCTCCCCGGATCGCCAAGGACGGGCGGATGTACGTCCGCGACTGGCCCAACGGCATCTGGCAGCTCTACCGCGTGGAGGGGAAGGAAGCCCGCCCCGACAGCAAGATGACCCAGCTCACCACCTTCGCCGATGGGCTGGCGGGGTACTCGATGTCGAAGGACTCGAGCAAGGCCCTGCTGCTGCACGCGACCGGCGGCAACGAGAACAACCAGATCTCGCTCATGGACATGGCCTCGGGGGCGATCACGCCCGTAGCGCACAACCCCAAGGTGCAGCACTCCGTGCAGGAGTGGCTCAACGACGACTCGGGGCTGATCTACAGCGCCAACGACGAGAGCCCCAACGACTTCTACCTCTACCGCCACGACTTCAAGGACGGCAAGAAGACCAAGCTGCTCGCCCGCCCCGGCTCCTGGTCCGCGGCGGACGTCACCGACGACGCCTCCCGCGTGCTGGTGGCCGAGTACCGCTCCTCCTCCGACAGCTCGATCTATGAATTGGACACCAAGTCCGGCAAGCTGACCGACCTGACCGTCAAGCCCAAGGACACGACCGTGTCGGCGGGGATCGTCGGGTACATGCCCGGCGAGCAGGCCGTGCTGTTTGAGAGCGATATCGAGAACGGCCTCAAGAAGCTGTTCCTGCGCGACCTCAAGACGGGCGAGATCACCAAGCCCATCTCCGAGCTGGACCAGTACGAAGTCGACAGCGCGGGCATGAACCGCGAGAAGACGCTGCTGGCGGTCGTCACCAACGAGGACGGCTACGGCGTGCTGCACATGTACCACCTGCCCGGCTTCCAGCGGGCGGTGCTGCCGGAGATCCCCAAGGGCGTCACGAACATCAACCAGCTCGATGGCAACATGCTGGTGTACTCGGTGAACAACGCCCAGGTGCCCGGCCTCGCGTACGCGTACGAGGTGCCGGCCCCGGGCGTGAAGGACGCCCCCAAGCCCCGCCAGATCACGTTCGCCGACACGCAGGGCATCGACCTGTCCAAGTTCCCGCTGCCCGAGCTCGTGAAGATCAAGAGCTTTGACGGCGTCGAGGTGCCGTGCTTCGTGTACGTGCCCGCGGGGTACACCAAGGGCACGCGCATCCCCTTCGTCGCCACCTACCACGGCGGGCCCGAGGGTCAGCACCGCCCCGTCTTCGACAGGACCAGCCAGTACCTCCTCAGCGAGGGCTTCGGCGTGATCCTGCCCAACGTCCGCGGGAGCTCGGGCTATGGGCGCGGCTTCCTGATGATGGACGACTACAAGAAGCGCTGGGACAGCGTGAAGGACGGCGTCGCCGCGGCCCAGTGGCTGGTTGACAACGGCTACTCGACCCCCGGCAAGATCAGCACCCACGGCGGCAGCTACGGCGGGTTCATGTCCGTGGCGTGCCTGGTTGAGGACCAGAACATCGTGGACTCGGGGAAGCGCAAGGAGCGGCTCTTCGGGGCCGGCATCAACGTCGTGGGCATCGTGAACATGAAGACGTTCCTCGAGCAGACCGCGGGCTACCGCCGCAAGCTGCGCGAGGTGGAGTACGGGCCGCTGACCGACCCTGAGTTCCTCGCGACGGTCTCGTCCATCAACTTCGTGGACAAGATCAACGTCCCGATGTACATCGCGCACGGCTTCAACGACCCCCGCGTGCCGGTGGGCGAGGCGATGCAGCTGGCGATTGCCCTCAAGGAGAAGGCCGCGAAGGGCGACCCCCGCATCAACCCGCACCTGTGGATCGCGCCCGATGAAGGGCACGGCTTCCAGAAGCTCAACAACCGGCTGTACTTCGCGGAGTACATGTCCAAGTTCCTGAAGGGGACCATCGGCAAGCCCGACGCCCCCGTCGATATGGGCAAGTGAACACGTGATGGACGCAGAGCGCGGGGTGATGCCCGCGTTCTGCTTTTTGATGGAGGATGATGCCGATGCCCCAAGAGCCCTCGACTGGTCCCACGGCGATCCAGGCGCCCTGGCGCATGGCGTACCTCGAGAACATGGGCGAGGCCGAGAAGAAGAGCGGAGAGCCGCGGGCGACCTCGGGCTCGTTCCTCCGCGACTACTGGCTGAACCCCGGCGAGGATGAGAAGAACCACGTCGTGGTGCGGACGGGCGTGGGGATGATCCTCCTCAACGGCTACCCCTACGCCAACGGCCACCTGCTGGTCGCCCTCGGCGAGGCGCGGGGGCGGCTCCTGGACTATGACCCGCCGCAGCGGGCGGCCCTCTGGCAACTCGTGGAGCTCGCGACGGACCTGATGGAGCTTGCCCTCCAGCCGCAGGGGATCAACGTCGGGATCAACCAGGGGCGGGCCGCGGGGGCGGGCGTGCCGCAGCACCTGCACGTCCACCTCGTGCCGCGGTGGGGCGGGGATGTGAACTTCATGGCGGTGGTGGGCCAGGTGCGGGTGATCCCCGGGAGCCTGGAGTCGATGGCGAAGCGGTACCGCGAGGTGTGGGGGAAGATGGTGGCGGAGTGAGAACGAATAGAGGGCCATCGCTGGAGGGTGCCCCCATGACCCTCTATTCCCGTCCATTCGTTTGACTGCGGTGCCACCGGTGGACGTGAGCGGGGCGTCCGAGATTTTTCCACATTGGGCTTATGTGACCCTCCCAGGCGGACGATCCATGGGGTGTCGGGCGGTTTTACCTGCCTCGACAGCCCGGCGGTGTTCGTCGGGGGCACGGAGGCGACTCGCAAGGCACGGATGCCTTCCCTCGCACATGGAGCCTGTCATGGCTACGAAGAATCGCTCGAACCGTCGGACCGCCCGCACCACCACCCGCACGACCGGCGGTCGCAAGACCACCGCCCGTCGCACGCCCGGCCGCAAGGCTGCCGCGTGGAAAGCCGCGACCAAACGCTGGTCGAAGAAGACCACCGCCAAGAAGAACGGCGTGAAGAAGGCAACCGCCACCCGCACCTGGACGAAGAAGACCACGGCCAAGAAGACCACCGCGAAAAAGTCCACCCCGAAGGCAAAGTGGTCGAAGAAGAACACGACGGTGAAGGCCCGTAAGGCCACCACCGCGAAGAGCACCACCAAGAAGGCTTGGACGGGCAAGAAGACCTGGGCCGCGAAGACGACCTGGACGGCCAAGAAGACCTGGGCCGCTCCCAAGACCGGCACGACAACCTGGCGCACCCTCCGTCGCGCCGCCTGAGACCCACCAACATCTGCACACTCGCCACGCCCCGGTCTGTTTGACGGGGCGTGGTTGTTTTTGGTGAAGCGCAAAAACGAAAGCACGGCCGCAAGCCGTGCGTGGTGCTCTCTCTCACCCAATCACTCGGACCGCATCGCCTCAGCGGGTGTTGCCCGCCATGCGGTTGGTACGGTGCTCGACGTTGTGCGTGCCGTTGGTGTTGGACTGCTGGGCGTTGTCCTGCGTGCCGCCCTTGCTGCCGTTGATGGCGATCCTGCGGGCGGGGGCCTTCTGCACCTTGGGCAGGCGCAGCGTCAGGACGCCGTCCTTCAGCTCCGCGTTGGCCTGGTCCTCGACGACGGGCGCGGGCAGCTGGATCTGGCGGATGACCGAGCCGAAGCGGCGCTCACGCCGGTGCCAGGTCTGGTTGCTGTCCTCCTGCTCCTCGCTCTTCTCGGCCCGGATGGTGAGCACGCCCTCGTTCACCTCGCACGAGATGTCGTCCTGCGTGAAGCCGGGCAGCGAGGCCTTCACGAGGTAGGCGTTCTCATCCTCGCCGAAGTCCAAAGCCATGGTGGTGGACTGCTCGCGGGTCAGGGTGATGGGCGCGAGGGCGAAGAAGGGGTCATCACTGAAGAACTGGTCGAAGACCCGCGAGAGCGGGAAGGTGTTGGTGTTGCCGGTCGGGGTGCGGGTGGGGGTGGGGGTCGGGACGTTCGAGCTGCGGTTCATGATGCTGCGGACCATCAGTGTTCTCCTTTCCGGCCTGCGGCCCCGGGCCGGACAGCGGACCGGGGCGGGCCTGCACCAGGGGAATGGCAAAGTGCGTGCCACCACACTTGCTGGACCCGGAGCGACTCTCGCCGGCACCGTGAGACCCGCGGGGTGCAAGGTCGGCAGCAGGGCTTGCAGCACGGTTGTCGATTTGACAGGAGGCCCTGAAATCCCTGACGGGTGTTCGGGGCCGACCTCTCACGCCCCCCGCCCCCGTACCCTCCCGCACCATGCCCATCATCGACCTCCGCAGCGACACCGTGACCCGTCCCACCAAGGAAATGCTCAGCGCCATGACGCGGGCCGAGCTGGGGGACGACGTGCTCGGAGACGATCCCACCGTCATCCGCTTGCAGGAGGTCTTCGCGCAGAGGGTGGGCAAGCAGGCCGCGTGCTTTGTGCCCACGGGCACGATGGCGAACCAGACCGCCATCCGCGCCCACACCGAGCCGGGCGACGAGATCATCGCGCACGCCGACAGCCACATCATCCATTACGAAACCGGCGGCCCCGCGGCCCTCTCCGGCTGCATGATCCGCCCCCTCACCGGCGAACGCGGCCAGTTCGACGTCGAGGACCTCAACGAAGCCGTGCGGCCCGTGGGCATCCACGCGCCCAACTCGCGCCTGCTCGAAATCGAGAACACCCAGAACCGCGGCGGCGGTTCCATCTGGGCCCTGGACCGCCTCCAGCGTGTCACCAACCGTGGCCGCGAGCTGGGCCTCCGCCTGCACCTGGACGGCGCCCGCCTGTGGAACGCGCACATCGCCAGCGGCGTCTCGATGGCGGAGTACGCATCGCACTTCGACACCGTCTCCTGCTGCTTCAGCAAGGGCCTGGGCACACCCGCAGGCTCGATCGTGGGCGGCGACGTTGAGACGATCCGGCGCGTCGCCCGCTTCCGCAAGATGTTCGGCGGGGCGATGCGTCAGGCGGGCATCCTCGCGGGCGCGGCGTTGTACGCGATGGAGAACCACGTGCAGCGCCTCGCGGAGGATCACGCCAAGGCCAAGCGGCTGGGCGAAGGCATCGCGAACATCAAGGGCCTCTCCCTGCACCCCGAGCAGGTCAGGTACGGCATCGAGAGCAACCTGGTGTTCTTTGACCTCGCACCAAGCCTGGGCATGACCGCGGCGGACCTGTCGGCCAAGCTGCGTGCCAGCGGCGTGCTGATCATGGCAACGGGCACACGCCGCATGCGGGCCGTGACGCACCTGGACGCGTCCAAGGAGCAGGTGGAGCAGGTGCTGAAGACACTCGCGGACGCGGTGCGGTAGACGCTGAAACTCCGATAGACGATCCAATAGACGAATAGAGGCTCACCCGGACACCCCCGGTGATGAGCCTCTATTCGTTGTGGCGGTGGCGTCAGATAAGAGTCTGGAGCGTCGTTAGTGGCTCCGCGAATAGAGGCTCATGCGGGGCACCCCCGGTGATGAGCCTCTATTCGTCCCGCCATTGCTGGACTGGTGGGGCGTGGGGTGCGGAGGGGAGTTGGGCAGACGCGATGGCGGTGGGTGGCGTGGGTGTTTCCTCCGCCTTCGCGTCGGCCTCCTCGCTGCCCTGGTAGCAACTGCCTTTCCACCCCAACGCCCTCTCGATCGCCAGCGACCACGCGTCGTGCTGGGCGACGATCTGCGTCGGCGAGAGCGGCACCGGCAGCCCCATCTTCTGGCGGATGGCCCGCAGGGTCGGGCTCATCGACACGACCTCCACCGGCTCGGGCACACGCTCGGCGAGCAGGGCCAGCACGTACGCCTCTGCGTACTCACCCTCGCGGATAAGGCGGGAGAGTTCCGCGTGCAGCATCAGCCGTGGGGGCTTGGGTCCCAGCGCACTCATCAGGTCCCAGAAGAGGTTCACGCTCACTGCGCACCTCCGCTGCTCGGCGTGGTGCTTCCATTCGCCGCCGGCAACGCCCACACCCACGCCCGGTCACGCCCACCCTCCGCGGCACGCGTCGAGACGACGCCCACCGCACGCTTGGCCCGCTTCAACGTCTTCTCACTGAGCCCCACGCGCTTGGCCGCCTCCAGCAACTCGCCCGCCTCACGCGGCCCCTCCGCCAGCGCACTCTTCAAGAACTCCATGCTCTCGCTGAGGCTCTCGCCGATGCTGCCCTCCTCCGGCGTGCCTTCCACTTCGTCCGCGGGCATCTCGAAGTCGCTCGACAGCCACTGCACGAAGCCCTCCTCGTCGATGCGGTAGGTCATGCCCTTGTTCGTCACCGGCAGGTTGCTCTTCACGAGCGTCATCGCCCGCAGGCTGCTCTCGCCCGGCAGCTTGCTGACCTGCCACACCACCCGCGCCGCGGCCGTGAACGCCAGGCTCCCCATCGCGCGGTACACCGCCTTGCCGCCCTGGCTGCCCTTGCTCAGGTGCGTGACGCACACCACCGCCGGGCCATACTCCATCGCCAGGCGGCTGAGGTCCTTCAGCACCGCCCGCACCTCGGCGTTGTTGTTGCTGTCCGCCTCGCCCATGTACGCCGAGATCGGGTCCACGATCACCAGGCGGCAGTTGCCCATGAGCTTGAGCGCATCCTCGATGGCCGGGATGTCGCGCGTCAGGTTCACGCTGTCGCTCTGCCCACCGCTCGGGCCATCCTTGCCCGCGCTCTCGACGAACACGACCCGCGAGGGGTCGCCCCCGCACTTCTCCAGTCGTGGGCGCAGCGTGTCGGCCGGATCATCCTCGGCTGAGAGCACGAGCACGCGCCCGGGCGTTGACTTCACCGCGTCCGCATCCGGCCAGTCCATGCCGCGCGAGACGCGGGCGGCGATGTCCATCGTGATAAAGCTCTTGCCCAGGCCGGGGTCACCGGCCAGGAGCGTGACCTTGCCGCGCGGGATGCGCTGGGGCCACAGCCAACGAACCGGCGCCGGGGTGTACTGATCAAGGGAGCGAACTTGAAGTGTGCGCATGGGGGACCTTCTCTCTTTCTTACAAGGGAGTGGACACAGAGAACCAAGAGTGCCGACGCGGCCCGCCCCTCAGCCGCCCAAGGGGACGGGACCGCGTCAGCGAGGGAACACACGCCCCCTCTATCCCGACCGGCGTCGGTCACGTTTGTGCGCGCTTTTCGGGGTTGGGAAAGGGGCTGATGCGCGGTTGGTGCTGTGTTTCCCGAGGTAAAAAAATCTGCGAAAATGGCGAGATGCCTGCGGAGCGCGTGCGAATCTGTGCGCACAAACGTGACCGAAGCCCCGCAAGGGGTTGAAAGTGCGGGGCTTACGCGGAGGGGTCACTGCGCGCCAAAGCCAACAACGATGTCCCTCCCTGTTGCAACAGGCTTCTGGCCACCTGCGGGTAAGGCAGTGTGGGTGAGGCACTTGCGGTCGATCGCGAAGATCGACGTCCCGCGCCGACACCCCGACTTACGTCACGCTGCCGACATTGCGGTGACAGGAGTCCGATGGGCTCACGGGGCTCAACGAATAGAGGCTCATCACCGGGGGTGCCAGGCGTGAGCCTCTATTCGCACCCGAGCGGGCCGCGGCGTGCGACCCCACGCCCAACGAATAGAGGCTCACGACCGGGGGTGCCAGCGATGAGCCTCTATTCGTTCGGTAACCACCCTCACTCCTGCAACGCATACAGCAGCACCAGCACCACCGTCATGACCGTCGCGTTGTGCAGGAAGTGGGCCGTGATCGAACCGATCAAGGACCCCCGCCACTCCCGCATCAGCGCGAACACAAACCCGATCGTGATCACCGGGGACAGCAGCAAAATGTTGTACCCGTGCATCAGGCCGAAGAACAGGGCCGACACCACCGCCGCCCCCACCAGCTTCCACCGCGACCGCAGGTGCCGGAACAGGCAGCCCCGCAGGACCGTCTCCTCCACCAGCGGCGCCCAGCACGTCGCCAGCACGAACAGCGCGACGACCACCGCCGTGCTCCCCTGCCCCAGCACTTCCATGATCGGGTTCTGCGGCGGCGTGGCGTCCGGCCCCGACATCCACATCTTCACCATGATGACCGCGAAGCTCACCATGATCGCCGCCGCGAGCAGCGGCAGCCCCGCGAAGTACCCGTAAATCCCCGCCCCCACCTCCCGCCAGAACCCCGCCCCGCTGTGCAGCCCCACCTCCCGCCGCCACTGCGCGAACGGCACGCCGCGGAACACCACCGGGTACAACGGGAACAGCGCCAGCACCCACTGCGTCGCCAGCTGCGCCACCGCCAAGTTCGGCGACTTGCTGCCAGACCAGTGCGCGTAAAGCGCAAACCCCGTGCTCAGCGCCAGGAACCCCGCCACGAAGAACGGGAACACCTCCAGGTACACGCTCCCACCCGGGGCCGGCGGCACAAACGCCCGCCGGATCTTCCCGTTCGACAGCTGCACCAGCATCGAGATAAACGCGGCGATCCCCCCCACCACCGCCACGAACAGCACGCCCACCATCAGCGCCATCGCGAACAGCACCGGCCCCACAAACGCGAACAGCTCCTCCCGCGCCGGGTCCGAGTCCGGCACGCCATGCAGCGACGCCAGCTTCCCGAACCACCCGTGCCGATCGATCAGCTGCTGCTTCTGCGCGGGGTCCGTCACCTTCCCCGCCCCCTCGTACGCCTCCCGCAGCACCCGCACGTCATCCGCGAGCACCCCCTCCGCCTTCACCTCAGCCAGTCGCGCCAGCGCCTCCTTCTCCCCAACCAGTTCCCCCGCCACGATCGCCAGCCGCACCTTCTCCGCGTCCGTCCGGGCCGACTGAGCCAGCGAGTCCACCGTTTGCCTGGCCGCCTCCGGCCCGAGGAACTGCTTGAACGCCGCGCCGAACTTCATCGTCAGCGAGACCGCATCCCCCGCCTCCGGCGGCCGCACCTCCACCGGGTTGGTCTGCATCGGCACCGGCGCTTCCGCATCCAGCACCTGGTTCTTCACCACCAGCACCGTCATCAAGAGGAACGACAGCACCCACGCCACCTTCGCCCCCAGCCGCGACCCCGGGTCCGGCACCCGCGGCCTCTGCTCGGTCGAATCCCCCATCGGGGCGGGCGCAGGCGAGAACGCATCGTTAGAGAACGAAGTCATGGCATCATCATCGGACGCCCACCCCCTGAGGGGCAAACCTTGATTCCGGTGAGCCTTCGGCTATCCTCACCCTTGCTGAAAAGCCCGGGCAGTCGGACCGCCCGCGTTCATATTCCTCAATCTTGCCGCGGAATGGGCCTTGGAAGGCCCCTCCAGAGCCCGTCCCGCCCGGTAGGCGGCGAGCAGAACTGGTCGCAAAGCCCACGGGTGGTGGTCCCTCTTCACCCTGTAAGCCCAGCAACCGTTGGAGGTTACGATGTCCAGCAGGCGTCAGACATACCTGGCCAAGCCCGGCCAGGTCAGCAAGGGTTGGTTCGTGGTGGATGCCGAGGGCGTCCCCCTGGGCCGTCTCGCGGCCGACGTGGCCCAGGTCCTCATGGGCAAGCACCGCCCCGAGTACACCCCCCACGTCGATACCGGTGAAATGGTCATCGTCACCAACGCGTCCAAGGTGGGCCTGACCGGCCGTAAGGCCGAGCACCGCCTCAAGATGCGCTACACCAAGCACCCCGGCGGCCTCAAGATCCAGACCTACGGCCAGGTGCGTGAGAGCAAGCCCGAGCTCCTCGTCGAGGACGCCATCCGCCGCATGCTCCCCAAGAACCGCCTCAGCCGCGTCATGCTGAAGAACCTGCACATCGTCCCCGGCGCCGAGCACGAGTTCGCCGCGCACAAGCCCCGCACCATGACCATCGCCTAAGCGCGATTAGGACACGAGAACACACATGAGCACCACCTCCGGTTCCCTGCTCCAGATCCCGGGCTCCACGCCCGACGCCCCCCCCGCCGCTCAGGCCGTCCGCGCCCCCCGCACCCCCAAGCCCGCCGACAAGCACGGCTGGTGGTGGGGCACCGGCCGTCGCAAGACCGCCGTCGCCCGAGTCCGCATCAAGCCCGCCGAGGGCAAGAACGCCATCATCACCGTCGAAGGCACCAACGGCAAGATCAAGTCCGTTGAGCAGTACTTCGCCGAGGAGCGCGACCGTCGCGACGCGATGGCCGCCCTGACCGTCGCCGGCCTCGAGGGCCGCCTCACCGTCATCTGCAAGTGCCACGGCGGCGGCTTCATGGGCCAGGCCGGCGCCATCAAGCTCGGCCTCGCCCGCGCCGTGCTCGATTACGACCCCTCCTTCGAGCAGGCCCTCCGCGACGCCAACCTCCTCACCCGCGACGCCCGCGAGGTCGAGCGTAAGAAGTACGGCCAGGCCGGTGCCCGCCGCCGCTTCCAGTTCAGCAAGCGGTAAACAACTTTCTCATCAGTTCCTCCAAGGGGTGGGCCGCACGGCCCGCCCCTTTTTTTATTACCTTGCTCACCATGAGCACCTTCAGCCCCGACGTGCCTTTGCCTGTCAGCGTCACCGTCGCGCAGCCCTGCATCAAGTGCGGCTACTCGCTCCTGGGCCTGAGAACCGACTCGCGGTGCCCCGAGTGCGGCACGCCCGTCGACCGCTCCCTCCGAGGCGACCTCCTCATTTACAGCGACAGCACGTACGTCGACTCGCTCCGCAAGGGCGCGACCCTCATCATGGCCAGCATCCTGCTCATGGTGCTCATGACGGTCGGTGTCGTAGCCCTTGGCGCCATCGGCGTGTCGCCCGACATGATCAGCCTTCTCGGCCTGGTCGTCTCCGGCTGCTTCCTCGCCGGCTGGTGGTTCCTCACCAGCCCCGACCTCGGTCAGCTCACCGCCAACAAAGGCGAGAAGCCGCGTCAGATCGTCCGCGTGTGCGTCGGCATCGCCGCCGTCGCCAAGATCATCACGACCGTCCTCCCCTTCATCATCACCATCGACACCGCCGTTCACATGGTTCTTCAGCTCCTTGACTCGCTCGTGCTGTTCGTCGGCTTCTTCGCAGGCATGCTCTACCTCCGCTGGCTCACCCCGCGCATCCCCAACTACAACGCCTACAAGCGCGCCAAGACCCTCATGATCATGATCAGCGTCGTGATCGGGCTCTACCTCATCACCGCCGTCATCGGCCTGCTCACCTATTGGAGCACGACCGGCGGCAAACCGGCCGGTGCCGCACCCGCCGCCGGAGCCGCCCTGACCGCCGCGGTGCCCACGATGGTCGGCGGCTGCGCCGCGGCCATCATGGGCCTGGTCACCCTCATCATGTACTACAACCTCTTCTCCTGGCTCCGCAAGGACTTCAAGAGGGTCCTCGAAGCCGCCTCCGCCTGACCCGCGGGTCCATGCCCCCAGCCGCCCTCACCACCGACACGCCCTGCATCCGCTGCGGCTACTCCCTGCGAGGCCTGGCCCCCGCCATGCTCTGCCCCGAGTGCGGCCTGGAAGTAAGCCGCTCCCTCCGAGGCGACCTCCTCCGCTTCAGCGCGCCCGAGTACATCCGTGGCCTCTACAACGGCGCGCTCCTCATCCTGTTCACCGTCGGCGCGATGATCGCGGGCTTCGTCGGCATGATCGTCCTGGTGTTCACGATCAGCCCGGGCAACACCGCCAACACCCTCTTCTGGCGTGGCATCGACACCCTCGTGCCCGCCGCCGCCGCCGCATGCCTCATCGCCTACTCCGCGGGCTGGTGGTGGCTCACCCAACCCGACATGGGCCAGCTCGGCACAGACCGCGGCGAACGCTTCCGCCGGTGGACCCGTCTCACCCTCGGTGCCGTCGTCGTGGCCGCCCTCGCCACCGCCATCCTCCGCGCCCTGGGCCGCTACTTCCTCTTCGATTCGACGCTGCTGTTCGCCGTGCGCACGCTGACCTGGACGCTGGTGGGCGCAAGCCAGGCCATCGGCATGAGCTACCTGACCTGGCTCTTCGGTCGCGTGCCCAGCACCGAACTCCGCATCCGCGCAACGTCCCTCCGCCGCTGGATCATCTTCCTCACCGCTGTCTCCGCAGTGGGAGCGTGCGTCGATCACTTCGTGGGTAAAACCGCAATCGCCCCGCTCACGTCGAGGTCACTGCTCCACGTCGTGTTCAACATCATCCGGGGCCTCGCCAACCTCGCTGGCATCGCCGCGGTGCTCTCGGCGTGCGACCTGTTCCTCAAACTCCGCCGCGAGCTCCGCCGCATCGTCGATGATCAATCCGACGAGCTACTCACGGCCCCGTGACCTCCTGCCCATCAAAGTCCCGCCCCCGCAGCCCCCACCGCGTGAACCGATACCGCGCCCGGACGACCGTGCCGCCCACAACCGGCGGCTCCCAGCCCATGGGCTGATAGTTTGTCTGCACACCGAACGCCGACGCTGGACTGGAAGGGTTGAAGCCCGCGTTCGCGTGCCCAGTCACCCTGGTCCCCGCCGCGCCATCCATCATCAGCACCGGCACCCGGGCATGGTCGTACATGAAGTAGACCGCGGCCTTCGCCCCCTGCCACTGCGCAGTGTCGTACAGGAACACTTTGTTGGCCGGGAACTGCACCTCCGTCACGCGTCGGCCCCCCATCAGCATCGGCCCGCTCGAGGGCGGGATGGTCTGGAAGATGTTGTGCGCGCTGCCATCCGTCACAACACCTGTCGTCGCCGTCAGCGCATCGGGCGAGAACACCGCCGGCGGCATCTCGTACGAACTCCCATACGGGTACCGCGCGTTGCTGGGGTCCGTCGGGCTGGGCTGCGGCGGGAACTGCCCCTCTCTGAATCCCTCCACATTCTCGGCCCACGACCGCAGCGGCCGGTCTCCGGGCGAAACTGCGAAAGGCAGCAGCGCCGCCGTCTCGAGGTAATCCGCAAGCACCAGGTGGCTGAACCTCACATTCGGGATCCAGCTCTGCGGCAGCGGGAACGCATCATCACCAGTCCTTCGACGGAGGATGTCGGTCGCCTGCGCCGCGCACGCCTCCAGCGGCCCGATCGCCGCCCGCGCCCGCAGGTCGTCATACTGCGTGTTCACCGGCGCAGTCTGCCGCCACGAGAAACCAAAGAACCGATCCTGGTAGTCCGCCCCATAGCTCGCGTTGGCCGACGCATACTGCCGCAGGTTCGAGAGCGACTCCGCCTGCGAGCCGCTGCTCCTCCCCTCAGCCCCCCGCAGCAGCACCACACCCGCCGCGGCCGCCACCACCACAACCACCGCGACCGCCTCCGGAAGAGTAAACCCGCGCGCCATAGGAAACTCCCATCGAACGCGCCGCGCGCCAACGCAACCCGGCAGCGTGCTCAGTGGAACCGCTCGGGAGTCCCGGAGTTGCACGAATTTACTGAAATCGACCCGCGGCCCGCCGTGGTGCGATAGGTACCGCCCACTAAGGCCCGGTGGCCTCCTGCCCGTTGATGTCACGCCCCCGTAAACCCCAGCGAGTAAACCGGTAATGGACCAACACGCTCGCCCCAGTCGCCGCGGGCGCCTCCCAGGCCGAAGGCCTGTAGGTTGTCGACATCGGAGGCAGTGAGGCGGGGTACACGGGATCCCACCCGGGGTTCGTGTCCGAAGTCACCCGCACCCCCGCGGACCCATCCACCATCAACAGCGGAACGCGCGCGTGCTCGAACATGAAGAACACGCCATCGCGGGCGCCCTGCCACTGCGCCGATTCGTACATCAGCACCTTGTCAGCGGGATACCTCACCTCGGTCAGCAGCCGACCTCCCATCAACGGCTGCGAGCCGTCGTTTGCGGTTACCAGCTGAAACTGGTCGTGCCCCGTGGCCTGCGTGATGGTTCCTGTGGTGGTCGTCCGGGCGTCCGCCGCATAGAACGCTGGCGGCAGCTCGTATGAACTCCCGTACGGCCACCGCCAGTTGTTCGGATCGTTCGCATCTGGCTGTGGCGTCAGCTGATTGGCACGGAATGCCGCGACGTTCTCCGACCACCGCCGACGGTTGCGATCCCCGGGCGAGACAAACGGGCTCATTGGAAGCTCGCTACCTAAATAGTCCGCGAGCACCAGGTGGCTGTAGAAGATGTGCGGGACCCAGTTGCTCGGAATCGGAAACGTGGGGTCATTGGTCCGCCGCCGGATAAGGTCAATCGCCTGTGCCGCGCCCGCGGTCAGCGCATCCTGCGTCGCGTGCAACCGGATGTCCGCCCACTGGCTGACCACCGGCACGCTGGGACGCCACGAGAACCCCCACATCCGGTCCTGGTAATCGGCCCCGTACGACGAGGTGATCGCCCCGATCTGCCGCAGGTTATTCAGCGACTCGCCCTGTGACCCGGTGCCGCGACGCTGCGCCCCGGTCACGACGATGACGCACCACAGCAGCGCCACAACGACAACTGCCACAACCCCATCCGCCAACCCGAAGCCACGCCGCATCGAACCCCCTTCAAAGCCCCGTCACTTCCTGCCCGTCAAAGTCCCGGCCCCCAAGGCCGCCGCGCGTGAAGCGATAGGCGCCCCGCAACCCGCCCGGAGGAACCGTTCCCCCCTGAGGCTCCCACGCGGCCGGTGCATAATTGACAAACGTGGGGACGGACTTGTTGGGGCTTCAGGGTTCCACCCCGGGTTGGCAGAGCCCGTCGTGCGCACCGCGCCCGAGCCATCCACCATCAGGACCGGCGCTCGAGAATCCGGGAACATCCAGTACGCAGGAGCGCGGTTGCCTTGATTCTGCGCATTATCGTTGAGATGAACCTTGCTGGCCGGGTACAACACTTCGCTCACCCGCCGCACACCGGTGATGGGGTCCATCCAAGCCATCGCATACACACTGTGTCCCGCTCCTTGAACTATCGCTCCCGTCGTAGCAGTGACGCGAGCGTCCGAGAAGAACGCGGGGGACAGTTCATACGACGTTCCAAACATGGCAGTAGTGTTGCCCGGGGAAGGCGAGAACTGCCCCGCAACGTACGCCGCCGGATTCTCGTGCCACCGCCTCAGGTTCTGATCGCCCGGCGAGACCGCAAAGGGCAGGAATAGATTCGTATTCAGATAGTCAGCGAGCGCCAGATGGCTGTACCGGACGGCCGGGTAGAAGTTCGGAATGCGCGCAAGAGACGGCTGACCTCCACGCCTTCGCACCAAGTCCGTGAACTGCGCGGATTGTGCCGAAACTCCGTCCGTGATCCCACTCAAAAGGTCCGGGTACTGGCTAGGACCCAGGTTCTGCCGCGTCCACGAGAAGGCCCAGAATCGATCTTGATAATCGGCCGCGTACGAAGTGGTGATCGCCGCAAACTGTTTGAGGTTCCCCAGCGACTCGCTCTGCGACCCCAGTCCCCGCCGCTTCCCCCCGCTCACCGCCAGCACGCACCCCAGCAGCGCAACGACCACCACCACGATCAGCAAGTCAGGCAGTGCGAACGCTCGCCGGTGCCGCATCTAGAACCCCTCTCCGCAGAAATCAGAATCTCGCTGGGAATTCCGCAACCCCGCCGGTAGTCTACCGGTAGCCACACGGCACGCAATCATCTTTCGGAGGGGTTATGCAGAACGGCACGACGGGGTGGTGTATCGCTGCAACGCTGGCTCTCGCGGCCGCATCGCACGCCCAGCCCCTCCAATGGCGCACCATCGCACTCTCCGGCCAGCCCGCGCCCGGCCTCCCCGCCGTCACCTTCGAGAACCTCACAGACGTCCGCATCACCCCCGACGCCGCGACCATTGCGTTCCGCGCCAACCTCATCGGCACCGGCGTCGTCACCGACACCGACGGCACCATCTGGAGCCTGACCTCCGGCTCCTCAACCCCCTCCCTCCGCTACCGGGAGGGCACGCCCGCCCCCGGCACCGCCGCCGCGACACTCGCCGGCATCCCCACCGTCAACCTCGCGCCCGACGGCTTCCTCGGCTTCGCCGCGGGCCTTTACGAAGGTTCCCCCGCGAGCACCGCCACCAATATCGCCTACTACATCGAGTCCGCCCCCGGCACCCTCACCCTCATCGCCCGCGAACCGCTCAACTCCTTCCTCCTCTCCAACCACGTCCCCCTCAACTCTTCGCACTCCACTGTCTGGACACAGTCGGGCGTCGTTCAAACCCCCGCCGGACCCGTCGTCGGCACCACCACCCCTGTCCCATGGGACCCCACCGCCACCTTCCGCGTCTTCTCCCAGGCGCAGCTCGGCCCCGACTCCGAAGTCGTCCTTCGCGCCGGCTATGGCGCCACCGCCACGACATCTTCGTGGCAATACGCGCTCCTCACCAACTCCCCGACGCTCGCCGCCCGCGCCACGTCCGGCGCCCCCGTGCCCGGCATGAACGCAACCTGGCGCGACATCGGCACCGCACCCGTCATCGCCCCCGGCGGCCAGATCGCCGTGTGGGGCCGCGTCACGCCAACCGGCTCGGCAACGCCAATCCAAGGCCTCTTCTACTCCGAAGCCGCAGCCCTCGCCCCCCTCGTGCTCGAAGGCGACCCCGTCCCCGGCGTCCCCGGCGCGACCTTCACCACCTTCGACCCCGCCCTCTCCATGAACGACGACGGCCGCGTCGCCTTCATCGCCCGCTTCACCGGCCCCGGCGTCACCACCAACCTCGACAACAGCGGCGTCTTCATCGCGCAGGACGGCCAGCCCACGCGCCTCGTCATGCGCCGCAGCGAATCCATCTCCGGCGCACCCGGCGTCACCCTCCGCCAACCCACGCCCCCCGCCCACCAGGGCAACGTCATCGCCTTCATCGCCTACACCAGCGGCGGCCCCGCCACCGGCAGCCCGCAGCTCCTCATCGCAGGCGACCACCGCGTCCGCCCACAGGCCGTGATCACCAGCGGCACCCCGTTCCAAATCCCCGGCGGCGCGACCAAAACCGTCCGCGCCATCGCCTTCTCCAGCGAGCCCGCCTTCACCGGCCGCTCTCAGATCGCCGGGCGCGAGCTCCTCGTCAAGCTCTCCTTCACCGACGCAACCCACGGCCTCTTCGCCGTGACCCTCCCCTGCATCGCCGACTTCAACGGCGACGGCGACATCGGCACCGACCAGGACATCGAGTCCTTCTTCGCCTGCCTCGCCGGAAACTGCTGCCCCACCTGCGGCACCGCCGACTTCAACGCCGACGGCGACTTCGGCACCGACCAGGACATCGAAGCCTTCTTCAGGCTCCTGGGCGGCGGCTGCTGAGTCGGCTTACCTGATACCATTCCCACATGGTTCTGCACGGCATCGAGTTTGATCAAGCCGCGATCGCCGCGTTCTGCCGCGCCCACGGCGTGTCGCGCCTCTCCCTTTTCGGCTCAATCCTAACGGACGAGTTCACAGATCAGAGCGACATCGACGTCCTGGTCGAGTTTCCCCCGGAAGCCAAGTTTGGGCTGTTCAAGCTCGGTCGTATGCAGCAAGAGCTGACAGAACTGTTCGGACGCACCGTTGACCTGCACGAACCGGAATCCCTCTCCCGCTACTTCCGTGGCGATGTTCTTCGGTCCGCCTCGGTGCAATATGCCGCGTAAGCAGGGGCCCGGCGCACCCGACGATCGCACGCGGTACCTGCACATGCTGGAGGCCGCTCGAGAAGCAATGACGTTCGCCGCGGGCAAGACCTTCCAAGATCTCTTGGACAATCGCATGCTCCTGAGAGCTTTGATGAGCTGCGTGCAGGAAGTTGGTGAAGCGGCGTCAAAGGTGAGCCCCGCTGCCAGGGCGCGAGCTCCGGGACTTCCATGGAAGGACATCGTCGGAACGCGCCAGATCATGGTCCACGTCTATTGGGGCGTGCGGGCAGATCGGCTTTGGCACACAGTTCAGACCGATCTTCCCGATCTGATCCGGCAGATCGAACCGGTGATGTCGAACTGGGACGCTCAGTCGTCCTAACCGCGCTGTCGGCGGGTCAGGTGCTCGCTCGCCCCTACCATTGCCCCCATGTCCTCAGAAACCCCCAAAGCCAATCCACTCCCCGCCGATCCCGCGCCCACCCCGAGCGCGCCCGCCCCCCGCCACTTCCTCCAGCAGATCATCGACGCCGACAACGCCTCCGGGAAGTACAACCACAAGGTCCACACCCGCTTCCCGCCAGAGCCCAACGGCTACCTCCACATCGGCCACGCCAAGTCCATCTGTCTGAACCACGGCCTCGCCAAGGAATACGCCGGCAAGTTCAACCTCCGCTTCGACGACACCAACCCCGCCAAGGAAGAGCAGGAGTACGTCGACTCCATCATCAAGGACGTCAAGTGGCTCGGCGCCGACTTCGACCAGGGGCCCAACGCCGGCGGCCTCTTCTACGCCTCCAACTACTTCGACCAGATGTACGCCTGGGCCGAGGAGCTCATCCAGAAGGGCAAGGCCTACGTCTGCGACCTCACCGCCGACGAGATGTCCAAGCTCCGCGGCACGCCCTCCATCCCCGCCCAGTCCCCCCACCGCAACCGCGCGCCCGCCGAGAGCCTCGCGATGTTCCGCGACATGAAGGCCGGCAAGTACCCCAACGGCGCCAAGACCCTCCGCGCCAAGATCGACCTCGCCAGCCCCAACTTCACGCTCCGCGATCCGGTCATGTACCGCATCGTCCACGAGCACCACCACAACACCGGCGACGCGTGGTCCATCTATCCCATGTACGACTGGGCCCACTGCCTCGAGGACTCCCTCGAGGGCATCACCCACTCCATCTGCACGCTCGAGTTCGAGAACAACCGCCCCCTCTACCACTGGTTCATCGACTCCATCAACGAGGGCCGCACCGCCGACGGGTCGGGCCCCTTCGGCAAACTGATCCACCACCCCCAGCAGATCGAGTTCGCCCGCCTCAACCTCACCTACACCGTCATGAGCAAGCGGTTCCTCCTCAAGCTCGTCACCGAGGGCCACGTCTCCGGCTGGGATGACCCGCGCATGCCGACGCTCTCCGGCGTCCGCCGCCGCGGCTTTACCCCCGAGGCCATGCGCGCCTTCTGCGACGACATCGGCGTCACCCGCCAGAACTCCATGATCGACGTCTCCCGTCTCGAGAACGCCGTCCGCGATCACCTTAACAAGACCGCCCCGCGCTTCATGGCCGTGCTCCGCCCCATCAAGCTCATCATCGATAACTTCCCGGAGGGCACCGTCGATCAGCTCCAGGCCGTCAACAACCCCGAGGACGTCGCCCGCGGCCTCCCCGCCACGCACCGCACCATCCCCTTCACCAAAGAGCTCTACATCGAGCGCGAAGACTTCATGGAGACTCCCGCCAAGAAGTTCTTCCGCCTCGCCCCCGGCCAGGAGGTCCGTCTCCGCTGGGCCTACTTCGTCCGGTGTACCGGCGTCGACAAGGACGCACGCGGCAACATCACCGCCATCCGCGCCACCTACGACCCCACCACCCGCGGCGGCGACGCACCCCCCGGCCCCAACGGCGAGCCCCCCCGCAAGGTCAAGGGCACCATCCACTGGGTCTCCGCCTCCCCCACTCACCACACCACCGCCGAGGTCCGCCTCTTCGACCGCCTCTTCAAAACCGAAGCCCCCGGCGGCGACACCGGCGACTACCTCGCCGACCTCAACGAGAACTCCCTCGAGGTGATCCCCACCGCCTACCTCGAACCCGCGACTTCCGCGCTCAACCCCGGCGACCGCGTCCAGTTCGAACGCGTCGGCTACTTCTGCGTCGACACCAAAGACTCCCACCCCGGCAAGCCCATCTACAACCGCACCGTCACGCTCAAAGACGCCTGGGCCAAGGAAGCCGGCAAGCAGTAACACCGAAGGCAACTCGGAGATAGCGACATGCAGCTCTTTCTGACCACGTGCGCCCTGGTCACCTGCGTTTCCGTCGCGCACGCCGAGCCCCCGGTGTTCACTTCCAAGAGCTTCGAAGCCGCGAAGTCTCAGGCAAAGGCCCAAGGCAAGATCCTGCTCGTCGACGCCACCGCGAGCTGGTGCCCGCCCTGCCGCCGTATGGAACGGGAGACCTGGAGCGACCCCGCCGTGAGGGCATGGCTCGCGGCCAATGCGGTCGCCTTCCAGTTCGACGTTGACCAGAATCCGAAGTTGACCCGTGCGTTGGAAGTCCGATCGATGCCCACGCTCATCATCTTTGAGGCCGGCAAGGAGACCCGCCGCAGCTCCGGGTACCTCTCGCCCGCTGGCATTCTCCGGTGGCTGAAAGGCGGGAAGGCGACCACCGATACCGCCCACCTTCGCCAATCGATCAATGAAGCTCGCGCTCGCACGGAGGCGATGTCCAAGCTCCTAAAGCCCGGCGCGCAGGGCGAAAAGGTCGATATCCAGGTCCGCCTCGAGCAGGCCCGCAAGACCGGCCAAAGCGATCCCGCAAACGCGGCGGTCCAGTACCAGTGGCTCTGGAACAACATGCTCCAGCACAACCCCGCCATGCACAACGTGCGTCTCACATACATGGCCAATGAGATGCAACGCCTCGCCGCCCGGAGCGAGCCCGCCCTCGCGATATTCACCGCCATGCGAGACGCAGCAGAGCAGAGGCTCACCACGACCGTCGGCCGCGCCGCACTCATCACCGACTGGCTCACACTCAACCGCGTCATCGACGACGACGCCCGTTCCCTGTCCTGGTTCGACCGCGTCAAAGACGATAACGCAGCACAGGCTGACCTCCGCGCCAATGACACCGAGCTCTGCCGCATCCTCGAGGACGCCAACCGCTGGGCCGACCTCGGCCGGTTCTACGACGAGCCGGTCACCCAGGCACAGCGCGTCATCGATCGCGTCGCGGAAAACCTCCGGTACGTCCAGCCCTCAAACATCGCGGAGGCCACGCGTTACTCGCACGAATCAACCCGCGAGACCCTCTCGGTCATGTACGCCGCGCTGCTCGCCGCTGATCGCGAGGCCGAAGCCGATCAGATCCTCAAGAGCCTGATCGCGTTCTCCGACACGCCCGAGTCTCGCCGCGCCCTCGTCAGCCGCGCCCTCCAAGCCGACGAGCCGCGGGAGCACCACCTGACGCTGCTCGACCAGGCCGACGCCGCATCCACGCCTTCCGATGCGGCTCTCCGTGATCGGCTGAAGACCGTGCTCTCCGCCTCTGTGCTCCCGGCCGTTGACCCCGCCAAGTAATCAGGCCGGAACGTGCTTTCCTCGATATCTGCACACGCCCCACTCCCCGCGGTGTCCCACCCGGTGGCCTCCCCCTGCCCCGAATGCGGCACGCCCGCTGATCAACTCACCCCCGCGCCCCTGCCCCGCACCGACTGGCGGCGCTGGCTCTGGCCCACCCTCGCCATCCTCTGGCTGGCGGGCATGATCCTCACGTCCAACTGCGACTGGTGGGGCCCGCCCCACGGCCCGCCCCCGCCCAACGTTGACATGCCCATCGCTTCGCTCACCGCACACCTCAAGTCCCGCGGCCGCGACGCCCTCACCATCGCTGACCTCCGCCACATCGAAGCCCACGGCGGCGACGGAACCCTCACCCGCTCCGCCCTCCCCATCGACGGCTACTTCTACAGCGACTTCATCCACCACCAAGGCCACCTCGCCGCCGTCACCACCACGACCCCCACCGGCGCCATCGGCTCCGGCATCGCCTTCGGATGGCCGTGGGCCTGGTTCAACAAGTCCGTGATGGTCCAGTACGCCAACGTGGCCGACCGCACCCCGATCCCGAGCATCCCCGACACCTACCCACCCAACCGCCACCTCCGCCTCCTCAGCGCGATGTGGACCAGCTACCCCAACGGCGGCTGGCTCAGCCACGCCTTCGATCTGACGCCCCTCATCGCCATCGCCTTCCTCGTGTGGCTCGCCGGTCGCGTGGCTTCCCTTTTCATGCGCCCCTTCCGCACCGCCGACATCACCCGCCGCCGTGTCATGCGCGCCGCCCGCCTCGGCGTCCTCGCCGCGGCCCTCATCGCCAGCATCGCGAGCCGCAAGTCCGCCGAATCCGCATCACCCACCATCCCGCCATTCGCCACCAGTCCCGCCGCGACGCCTCTCTCACCCACCGACCTCGAACGATTGCTCACAACCCCCGACGCCGACCGCGAGGTCGCCCGCGCTCTCCTCGCGGCCCTCCCGCCCGACACTCCGCCCGATACTTACGTGCTCGCCTGCACCACCCTCCCCGCGCGGTGGTGGATCGACTACACGCGCCCGCCTCCAGCCGTGTTGCAGGTCGATCTCCCGTTCCTCTCTGTCTACCGCATCCAGGCCGCGGCCCCCGAGTCCCTCCCCGGCCCCACGCTGCGGCACTGGTCTTGGATGCTCTGGCTCGTCTTCGCCCACGACGCCGCGACCAACACCGCCCTCGCCGCCCAGGTCACGCTCGACCAAACCGTGCTGTGGCTCTCCCCCTTCTGGCTCTTGCTCACCGTACCCCACCGCCTCATCGCGTTCATCCGCACCCGCCGCGCCCGCCGACGCGTGGCCGCGCACCGCTGCATCACCTGCGGCTACCCGTGCCACGATCATGCTTCATGATCGTGTGCCTTTTCTAGCCGCAACTCCTACCCCCTCATCCCCCACAGTTTCCGCACCGCCCCCAGCAGCTTCTCCCTTGTCGGCTCCGCGATCCCGCGCCGGCTCATCACGTGCTCCGCCAGCGCCAGCCCCGCCTCGCCCTCCTCGAACACCGCCTTGCTCGCGCCCGCGTGCTGGAGCTCGTCCTTCTCGCGCAGGTACCGCGCCCGCACCGTCACCTCGATCGACGGGTTGATGTCCTTCGCCGTCATCACGATCGCCACCCGCTCATCGCTGTGCGGCAGCGTCACGATCAGGTGGACCGCCCGGTCCACGCCCGCCTGCACCTGCACATCCCGCAACCCCGCATCACCGAAGATCGCCATCCGCCCCTGCCGGTGCAGCTGCTGCACCGTTTCCATGTTCATCTCGACGATGCACGTCTCCATCCCGCTGTCGCGCAGCAGCGCATCCACCAGCCGCCCCACCGGCCCATACCCGACGATCACCGCCAGCGGCTTGTCCTCGATGTCCTTCTTCGCCTTCAGCGACGCCGACCCGACATTCACCGCGTCGATCCGCTTCTGCGCCCGCGCGTTCAGCAACCTCCACAGCCGCGGCCGCCCCTTCAGCCACGCCTCGATCTGGTCGATCCGCCCGAAGATCAGCGGGTTCAACGTGATCGAGATGATCGCGCACGCCACCAGCAGGCTGTAGTGCTCCGGCAGAATCAGCCCCTGGTCCCGGGACACCTGCGCCAGGATGAAACTGAACTCCCCGATCTGCGCGAGCCCGAGCGCCACCGTCAGCCCCGTCCGCACCGGGTACCCCAGCACCGCCACCACCAGCAGCGCCGTCAGCGGCTTCACCAGCAGCACGATGCCTAACCCCGCCGCCGTCATCACCGGCTCTTCGATGATGAACCGCGGGTCAAACAGCATCCCGACCGCGACAAAGAACAGCACCGCGAACGCGTCCCGCATCGGCAGCGCATCCGCCGCGGCCTGATGGCTCACCGGTGACTGCGCCACCACCATCCCCGCCAGGAACGCCCCCAGCGCCACGCTCGCCCCGAAGAACACCGCGCTCCCCACCGCGATCGCGATGCTCAGCACCAGCACCGTCAGCGTGAACAGTTCCCGCGACCGCAGCTTCGCCACCCGGATCAAAATCCACGGCACCACCTTGCTGCCCGCCAGCAGCACGATCGCCACCAGCGCCACCAGCTTCCCCACCGCCCACGCGATCGCCTTCCATCCCCCCGCGTCCCCCGCGTGCGCCTTCAGCTCCGCGGCCTCCGCCGATGCCAGCCCCGCCTTCGCCACCTCGTACGCGTGCCGCGCCTGCTCCAGCAGCGAAGCATCCGCCGGCAACTCCCTCACCGCCGCGACGGCCGGCTCCGTGGCCCCCGGCAGCTCGATCCCGCCCCCCATCGCCGCCAGCATCGGCACCATCACCAGCGCCAGCACCGTGAAGATGTCCTCGACGATCAGCCACCCCACCGCCGCGTGCCCCGGCGCGCTGCTCAGCACGTGCTTGTCCATCAGCACCCGCAGCAGCACCACCGTGCTCGCCACCGACATCGCCATCCCGATGACCATCCCCGTCCGCAGCGGCATGCCCATCAGATAGAACACCACCATCGCCGCGGCCGTCGCCACCAGGCTCTGCACCACCGCCCCCGGCACCGCGATCCCCTTCACCGCCAGCAGGTCCTTCAGGTGAAAGTGCAGCCCCACCCCGAACATCAGCAGGATCACGCCCACCTCGGCCAGCTGGGATGCGAGGTTCACATCCCCCACAAACCCCGGCGTATACGGCCCGATCACCACCCCCGCCAGCAGGTAGCCCACAATGGGACTCAGCCGCAGCTTCTGCGTGATGATCCCCAAAACCCACGCGGCCGCAAAGGCCGCCGCAATCGTCGTCAATAGCGGGAGGTTGTGCATTCGTGCCAACCATACTCCCGCAACCCAGCCGGGTTCGTGCTCCTGCGTGCCATGGCGACGTCTTCGTCGCTATGGACCTTCACCCCGGCCAGCGCTTTTCCGCCCTCTCGTTTCCGGCTTCCGGATTCCCACATCACACTTCCCCCTTCCAACCCCGCCCCGCACCTGTCATACTCAGAGACCCCCGACACACCCCCACCGATTTCCCCAAGGACCTCCCATGAACCCTCTCCTCCCCACCATCGCCGCCATCGTCATCGCCGCCCCCGCCCTCGCCCTCGCCGACGCGCCCCCGATCTTCACGAAGAAGACTTTCGACGAAGCCATGAAGCAGGCCACCACCGAGGGCAAGCTCCTCGTCGCCGACTCCACCGCCGACTGGTGCCCGCCCTGCAAGCAGATGGACAAGGTCACCTGGGTTGATGCCAAGGTCATCGAGTGGTTCAAGGCCAACGCGATCGCCCTCCAGTTCGACGTCGACAAGGACCCTAAGCGCGCCGAGGCCCTCCGCATTGAGGCGATGCCCACCATGGTCGTCTACAAGGACGGCAAGGAGATCGACCGCAGCACCGGCTTCATGACCGCCGATCAGCTCGTCACCTGGCTCACCGACGTCAAGCAGGGCAAGACCAAAGCCGCGGCCCGCGAAGAGACCATCAAGAAACTCCGCGAGAAAGCCGGCAACCGCGCCGGCCCCGACGGCAAGATCGACATCCGGGCCATTCTGAACACCGCCCGCGAGCTCTCCCGCTCCGAACCAGAGCTCGCCGCCGCGGAGTTCGAGTGGCTCTGGGACAACATGCTCGAGCACCAGCCCTCGATGGTCGGCGTACGCGTCAGCTTCATGGCGGGCGACATGCAGCGCCTCGCCGCCAGCAACGTCCCCGCCAAGGAGCGCTTCAAGAAGCTCCGCAACGCTACCGAGGAAACCCTCCGCGCCAAGACTGACCCCGAGCTCCGCGGGGACTGGATCGCCCTCAACCGCGTCGTCGGCGATGAGGACCGCACCCTCGCGTGGTACGACCGTGTCAAGGACGACCGCAAGTCCGCACCCGAGATCGAGCGCAACGCCTACAGCCTCAACCAGCTCTTCCGCGCCCGCGCCCGCTGGCGCGACCTGGGCCTGCTCACCCGCCAGCCCGAGCAGGAGGCCCGCCGCAGCCTCACGATCAATGACCACGTCCCCGCCAACATGCCCAAGGAGCACGCCGACAGCTTCCGCAAAATGACCGAGGACCGCGCCCGCACCGACGTCATCCAGCTCTACGTCGGCCTCCTCGCCGCGCAGCGCGACAAGGACGCTGCGTCCGTCGCCGACCTCCTCCTCAAGCAGTTCGACGACGCCGCAACCCGCCGCGCCATGGTCACCACCGCCCTCGAAGCCAACCAGCCGCGCGAGGCCCACTTCAAGCTTTTGGATGAGTCAGCCGCGAAGGAGCCAGGCACTTCCGTTGACGACCTCCGCACCCTGCTCACCGCCGCGCTGGCGAAAGCGCAGAGCAAGTAGCCTGTCGCACGACGTCACGGTGGCACGACTGTGTCACGGTTGCGCGATCTTTGGGCGGCCCGCTTTCAGCCCTGTCTACGACCCCCACTCCCCCGCGTACGTCGTCCGGTGGCCGCCCTCGTGTGCGCACAACTCGAACATCCGCTTGGCGATCTGGCGTAGGTGCAGGGCGTCGTGCGCGGCCCAGGCGGTGAGGAGCTCGCCCGCGGGGACGGGGCCGACCTTGGGGTGGTGGTGAGAGCGGGTCCAGTCGAGGAGCGACGCGTCGCCGGTGGGCGTGAGCGAGCGGAGGATCCGCAGGCTCTCGGTCCGCGCGGCCCCGAAGCGGTGCAGGGCGGTGTGGGCGGACTGCTGCTGGTAGTGGCGCTCCGCCGGCCACTGCGTCGGGTCGATGGGGGGCCACGTCGCGGCGGGGTCGGTCAGGGTTGAGACGACGCGGGCCCGGAAGTCCTCGACCTCCTCGTCGCCCAGGTGGCAGAGAACCTCGAGGATGGAGAAGTTGCCGGACTCGGGCTTCCAGCGGACCTCCTCGACGGTCAGGGGCTCGACCAGGGCGACGAGGCCGCGGGGGAAGTGCTCGAGCCGACGGAGCAGGGAGGCGGCGTCCATCTAAAGAGGGTATCGGGGGCGAAGCCGGAAACCGGAAGTCGGAAACCGGAAAGTGAACGACCAGTTGCCTAATCGGACTTCCGGTTTCCGGTTTCCCACTTCCGGTTTCCGTTCCCCCCGGCAGTTTCACCCAAAACTTCGACCGGGGGGGCCCCTTGCCGACGTGCAAACGGCGATTTACCCTTCGTGTGACGGAATCCGCTACCCGCGATCCCCCCGAAGGAGGACGGGCGGCGTACGAATGACTCCTGTTCGCCTGACGGTCCGGCTGTGCCGGTATGGAGACCACCTAGTGCTCGATATGGACATCCCCGGCAAGGCCGCCCCCGCAGAACTGGCTAGCAGCACGGAACAGATCGAGATTGAACGCCCGCCGATGGCGGAACTGATTGGAACGCTCGGGGCCGTGACGCTGCCGCCCCTGGGGCTGATCGCGGCGATCGTGCTGCTGTGGGGCACGGGGATCACATGGCCCATCCTTGCCATCATGGTCATCGGGTACATCCTGACGGCCTTCGGGGTGACGGTCGGGTACCACCGGTACTTCACGCACAAGAGCTTTGAGTGCGGGCCGGTGGTGCGGTTCATCCTGGGCGTGCTGGGCTCGATGGCGGCCGAGGGGCCGGTCATCCGCTGGGTCGCGATGCACCGCCGCCACCACCAGTTCAGCGACCACGAGGGCGACCCCCACTCTCCCCACGCCTACAAGGGCCAGCACCACCACCACCGCCACAAGCCGATCCCGGGCGAACCCACCGAGGAGTCCCACCACGCGGGGCTTGGCAACGTGCTCAAAGGGTTCTGGCATGCGCACATGGGCTGGTTCTTCCGGGCCCTGCCCAAGGACATTGCCCGCTACTGCCCCGACCTGCTGGCGGACCCGACGACGCGGTTCGTGGACCGGACGTTCTGGGTGTGGATCCTGCTGTCGGCCGTGCTGCCGGCGGTGGCGGGCGGGCTGTGGCTTGGGACGTGGATGGGGGCGCTCCAGGGCTTCCTGTGGGGCGGGCTGGTGCGGCTGCTGTGCGTTCACCACGTCACCTGGTCCATCAACTCGGTGTGCCACCTGTGGGGCACGCGGCCCTTCAACAGCCACGACCACTCGCGCAACAACGTCATCATGGGCATCCTGGGCATGGGCGAGGGGTGGCACAACAACCACCACGCGTTCCCGACCTCGGCCCGCCACGGGCTGCGGTGGTGGCAGTTTGACTCCAGCTACATCCTGATCAAGCTGCTGTCGTACGTGGGCCTGACGAAGAACATCCGCGTGCCGGACCAGTCGCGCCTGGACGCGAAGGAACGCAACGCGGCCTGAGCGGGCACGCTGTGATCCCGTGTTCACCCGGAGAACGAGAAGCGGCTCACCGTGAGCCGCTTTATTGTTTTCATGGTCACCTCTCATGACGACAACCGTTCCGACGCGCAGAAGCTGGCCGAGCTGATCCAGGACGCGCGGGTCGCGATGTTCACCACCTTCACGCCCGAAGGGCCGCATGCGCGGCCGATGTACACCCACAACGTGAAGGACTTCGACGGCACGCTGTGGTTCATGACGCCGACCGGATCGCCCATGGTGCAGGAGCTGCAGGCGAACGAGCGGGTGCTGATCACGTACGCCGACGCGGGCAAGCAGACGTATGTGAGCGTCCGCGGCACAGCGAACGCGGAGAAGAACCCGGAGAAGGCGCAGGAGCTCTGGAACATCCACGCCAAGGGGTGGTACCCGGGCGGGCCGGACGACCCGAGCCTGACGCTGATCCGCGTTGCGGTCGAGGACGCGGAGTACTGGGAAGGGCCGGGGAACACGAGCTACATGCTCAAGCTGCTGAAGGCGGTGGCGACGAACACGCGGATCGATCTGGACCTGCGCGGGGATGAGCATGGGAAGATGAAGATTGCGTAGGTGTCCGTGAGCAAGGGGCACCCGCTGCGCGGGTTCAGAATCCGGGGCACATGTACCCAGGGTTGCGCTCGCGGACTCGCTTCACCCTGGGCTATTGCACGGCACCCGCTGCGCGGGTTCGGATGGCTGCGGGTACAGAAGCGTTACTCGAAGCGGCCGCGGTCGGTGATTTTGAAGTTGTACATCTTGGCGAGGTCCTTGGCGGACTTGTCGCCGATGTTGCTCAGTTGCGCGACCATCGGCTTGGGCTTGGTGCTGGCGAGCTTGGCGAGCTGGGTCCACTTGTGGTTGAGGAGGGCCTTGAGGTCGGCGGTGGTGTTGCGGGCGTGGCCGGTGGGGTACATGACGAGGCCGGAGTCGAAGCTTTCGCCCTGGTCGTCGGTGATGATGATGGAGGTGGGGATGCCGTCGGGGTACTTGGCGTCGTAGTCGGGGCCGCCGTGCTCGAAGGTCATCTTCTCCATCAGCGCCCGGGTGACGGGGTGGTGGAGGGCGTGGGCGTCGAAGTCGTGGGGCAGGAGCATGAGCTCCTTGAAGGTGAAGGGGCCCTTGAAGCCGTTGGCCTTGAGCTCGAGGGCCTTGCGGAGCTTCGTGCAGACGAGGTAGAGCATCGAGTGGTCTGCGGACTGGCGGGTTTTGGGGTCCCGCTTGGCGGGGTCGCCGATGATGCCGAAGGCGGGCTCGTAGGCGACGACGACCATCTTGCTGATGGCGTCGCCGGACTGGTCATCGAGCAGGTGGGGGTGGGCGGAGATGAGGTCGCACAGGCCTTGGAGGGCGCCGGCGGACTGGTGCTCGTAGAGGCCGAGCTTGAAGTGCATGCCCATCACGGCGAAGTCATCGCCGCTGCGGCCGAGCACGAGGTCGAAGGGGCTGGCGTCCAGCTTCTCGGTGTTCGCGTCGGTCGCGCCCACCTTCTGGAACATCTGGCCCGGCCCCTCGAAGATGCGGAAGATCGCCTCGGGGTTGCGGAAGATATCCCGCGGCCCCAGGAACCCGGCCATGGCCCGCTTGACGCTCAGCACCGCCGCCTCGGTCGAGATCGCGGCGGAGGCGCCCTTGCTGTCGCTGAGCTGCTTGCCGGCGCGGATGGCGCGGAAGGGGATGTAGTGGGCGACGACCATGCCGATGGCGGACTCGATCTGGGCCGCGCTCGCGCCCATCATCGCGCCGAAGGTGGCCGCGGAGGCGATGGCGCCGTGGACGACGTGGTCGACCTTGTAGGTCTTGAGGCTGAAGACTTCGGCGAGGCGGCCGCGGATCTCGTCCAGCAGCACCATGCCCCGCAGGGCGAACTCGCCGTCCTCACCTCGCAGCTGCGCGGCTGCGACAGGCACCGCATAAAAGTCGTTATGGCCGAACTCGCCGGCGGTGTGGCCCAGCAGGGGATTGAACCCGAAGTTGGTGCCGTTGCTGTCCCACTCGCGCACGGCGGCGCAGTTCGCGACGACCGCCTTCTCGACCGCCACGTCCACGCTGCTCCCAAAGAACGGCACGCCCGCCCGCACCGTGTCTTCCGCCCACGCCTGGCCCTTCCTGATGCCTGACGTCGGCACCTCGTACCGCAGCGCCTCCTCCCGCAGGATGAGCGGGGCGTTGGTGCCCAGCGCAATGGCGGAGACGCCGCAGAAGCAGGCGTCGGTGTAGAAGTCGCTGGTCTTGTCGAGGACTGACTGGGAGGGGTCGCCGCGCTTGGAGGCGTCCTCGCTCCACATGAAGTCGATGGCGTACTGGGCGATGCCGAGCGCCTGGTTCGTGTTGGCGGGGAGGTGGGTGTGCGTCTTGGTGTTGACGTGACTGGCGATGTCTGCAACGGCGGGCATGGGCGCTCCTGGGATAAGGGCGCAAGCGTAGGGCGGGCCCCGCAAGCCCCGCAATACGCCCGTTCCCGCCGATCCCGCCGCCGTTTTCCCCTACGCCGGAGCCACATTCGCTCAGGCCGGAGCCCGGAACCACTGCGCCCCCGGCGACACAAACCCGCCGGAAAAGTTCTGCACCTGCATGTCCATGTAGGGCACGCGGATGAACCCGATGCTCGCCGCGATCGCCTTGCCGAAGATCAGCTTGAACTTCGTCGGGCTGGTCACCGCCGCCGCCACCGGGAACTCCTCCTCCCCGGTGATCGAATCCACCAGCGCCCACACCGGCTCCCTGATAATGCACGGCTGGTCCAGCGTCACCTCCACGGTGTCGCTGTCGGTGACTTCCACGCTGTACGTCGTCACCGGCCGCGGATCGGGCAGCCCCATCTCGACGGCGCTCCGGACCCGCTGGGACCTGCTCCGCACGGGCGCAGGCGTAATCGTGTTCATGGTGTGCTCCTTCGGAGTTCTAACACAGAGAACACAGAGCACACAGAGCAGGCCACGGAGGAAGGCGATGGATCAGAAGAGAGTCCTTCCGTTCCAATCCATTGCCTCACTCTGTGCCCTCTGTGTGCTCTGTGTTTACTTCCGACTGCGTTACGCCGCGATGCGGATGGAAACCGGCGGGCTCCAGGGCCCGAGCTCGCCCTTGCCGTTGGTCCAGCGCCCGAAGAACGTCACGAACTTGTTGTTGTCCGCGGGGTCCATGGGCGTCGCGAACTTGGGCCGCGTCAGGAAGGCGTTGAAGTCAACGTCCGTGGGCTCGGTCGCGGGTGTCTCGCCGATGGTGCTGAACAGCAGCATCCCGGCGGTCCCGGTGGGCCGCGCCTTCTTGTCGGGCGTCAGCTGGTCCGCCGCGGTGAGCCGCAGCGTGCCGAGATTGAAGCTGCCGATGGTGAGCAAGGGGTACGTGCTGGGCGCGGGCACCGGGGTGGGCGTTGTGTCCGGGATGTGCAGCCCCAGGCCCATCTTGAGGGCCTCACTCACCGCGCGGTTGGCGCGGATCTGCGCGGCATAGCCGCGCACCAGCGACATGCTCACGCCCTTCTGCGTGTTCTTGGTGGCCACCGTGGTCGTGTTGCGCGTTGAAGGATTGCTCGCGGCCAGGTACGCCGCATGCCAGGCCGTGAAGTCCGCGTTGAGCGCCGTGCCATCGGCCGCCACGAGCCCATAGTTCGCGGGCGTGGTGACGATGAGGGTCTTGAAGTTGAAGTAGAAGCCGTCAAAGCCGCTGTCATTCTGAGGGAGCCAGTTCATCTTCGAGTCCTTTCTGTATGACGCACCATCGCGTCGTGGTGAAGATGAATCGGGCCACTGCGGGGGCGACTTTGGTCTCTTCGTCTGAAATGTGGAAAATTGTTCCGCCGCGGCGCAGACAGGCTTCTACACCGCGCAAACACCCTTCTGCGCGGCGCAGACAGGGTTCTACGAGCTGCAGACGCGCGTCGACACCGCGCAGACAGGGTTCGACGCCGCGCCGACGCGCGTTGGCGCCGCGCAGACAGGGTTCTACACCGCGCCAACGCGCGTCTACACCGCGCAGGTGCGCGTCTACACCGCGCAAAAGCGCGTCTGCGCCGTGTCTACGCGCGTTTTCAATGCCGCGCTCGCACGTTGCACCACGTTAATGGCGGTCGCGAGGGTTTGAAGGCGAAGGCTTCAAGTCACAAGGCCAAGGCGACAAGTCAGTGGCTCCGGTTGGGCACTTGGGGAGAGGGCCCGCAGAGCCGGGGCCCCCTCCCCCGTGCCCAAATTCCCGGGACCGGAGTGAGGCGATGTGTTGGTGGTGGTGCGCACGGGCATCGCGAGCGCAAGCGTCGTCGGTTGCGCCGCCGCGGCGCTCGTCACCCAACGTGTGGCACCGTTGCACTATTCCGGTCCCGGGAACTTGGGCACGGGGGAGGGGTGCGCGGCTTTGCCGCACCTCTCCCCAAGTGCCCAACCGGAGCCAATGACTTGTCGCCTTGGCTTGCGAGTGCTGGTGCAGTCCGTGGCGCGGGTGTTGGTGTAGTTTGATTTGGGGGGCTGGCGCAGGGTGGGGGGCTCGGTGGGTTGCTGGACGCTTGCGGCCCCGGGCCCCACACCCGAGGACCACCCTCGCGCGCGCCGGCGATGGGGCGTTGTTCCTGTGAAGACGATCCATCGCGCCCCGACGTGCGCACGGTCCTCCCCGGGTGTGGGGCCCGCGAGCGCAAGAGTCCGACGAGCGCCCCCGCCCCCCACCCAGCGCAGCCCCCCAAATAGAACAACCTTCCAGCAGGCGCGCCGCGCAAGCCGCGCAACGAATCACACCGCGCGCGCTTCAACCGGCTTGTTCCACCCCAGCTTCTCCGCCTGTGCCAGCGCCTCGAGCATGGCGTCCTTGAGGGAGTGCTGCATCGCGCGGACCATGTCGTAGGCGCGGCCTTGCTTGGGGCGGATCAGGACGAGCCACACGCGGTCGGGGCCGCCGGGGTAGACGGCCATCTGGCGGCTGGCCCGGTCGTAGCGGTGCATCTGGATCTCGCAGTAGGGGTCGAAGGCACGCAGGCGGTCCCACTCGGCTTTGCCGAAGGGCGGGGGGAAGTCGTCGAGGGTCATGGGCTTACTTGTACCGAACAGATGGGCGTCGTGCAAGGGGGTTTACGGAATTTGTATGGATGACCGCGGGGTCAAAATGGCGTTTCAAGCGCCCTGACGGGGGTGCGATCCTGTGCTAACTTTGGCCCATGGAGCAGCCAAAGGTGGTTGGACTCGGTGGGCCGGCGGAGACGCTGGCGGAACGGGTGGAGCGGCTGGGGAAAACCGTGAAGCTGCAGTCGCTGATGATCCGGGCGTTGTCGCGCCGGGTGGCGGCGGACCGGGATGTGCAGCGGGCGCAGGCGCGGGTGATTGCGCGGGCGGCCCGGCGCGCGGGGCTGGAGTTCGGCGGGCCTGACAGGGCGCGGTGACGGGGGGCGCGGCGACGGGCTAGCCCTTGACGCTGAGCTCCATGCCGTCGAAGGCGAGGATGGCGTCGATGGCGCGTTCGAGGCCGAGCTTGCGGACGGCTTCTTCGGCCTCCCCCTCGGGGGCGGTCGTTACTTCGGTGCCACAGTGGGTGAAGACGGCGCGGTCGACGCCCTCGGCGCGGCACCAGCCGATCTGCGCCTTGACGGTGGTGTGGCCGGTGAGGGCGCCGCTCTCGGCGCGGCGGACGAAGGGGTGGGTGAGGGTGGCGGCGTCGCCGATGTAGACGTCGATGCCGCGCATGGCGGGGGTGCGGTCCTTGATGGCGACGACGTCGGGGCAGTAGAGGAGGCTGGAATCGGACTCGGAGACGCGGTAGCAGACGGCGGGGCAGCGGACGGAGTGGTCCACGGGGAAGGCCTCGAAGGTGATGCCGGAGATGGTGGTCTTCTCGCGGGGGCGGACCTCGAAGCGGTCCTTGATGGGGAAGTGCTGGAGGAGGTCGAAGGTCTCGCGGGTGGCCCAGACGGGGCAGGGGGCGCCGTGCATGAGGCCGTGGGCGTGGTCGGGGTGGGCGTGGGTGAGGATGATGGCGGAGGGGTTGATGTCGTGGACGATCTCGAGCCAGTCCAGGCCGCAGTCGATCATGACGCCCTTGTTCATGCGGACCCGGCCGACGCCGGGGGCGACCAGGGCGCTGCTGTGCCGGCCGTGGCGGCGCGAGCGCGCGTCGATTTCGCCCCGGGTGCCCAGGAACGTGAACTTCATGGTGGTGGATACGACAGCGGGGTTGGGGCGGGCTTAAGGGGGAGAGCGAAACAGCGAGACAGCGGGGCAGGGGAAAGGCGGATGAGACAGGGGAAGGGCGGGATGGGAGGGGGCTCACGGCTTACCCTGTCTTAACTCCGTCCCCCTGACACCCTGTCTCGCTGTTTCGCTGTCCCGCTGCCGACCCACCATGGCCCGACCCTCGCTCACACTGTTCCGGCACACGTTCCTGGACCTGCTGAAGCTGGTCGGTCTGACCACGACGGTGCTGGTGCTGGTGATCGCGCTGGGGGCGGCAATTAAACCCTTGAGCGACGGGGTGCTGCAGCCGGGGGACCTGCCCAAGTTCGTGCTCATCGCGATGGTGCCGATGCTGGCGTACGCGCTGCCGTTCGCGGGGGGGTTCGCGAGCACGCTGGTGTACCACCGGATCGCGAGCGAGAACGAGGCGGTGGCGGCGCACGCGGGGGGGATCAGTCACCGGGCCCTGCTGGCGCCGGCGGTGGCGCTGGCGGTGGTGTTGACGGGCGGGCTGATGCTGCTCAACGAGCAGGTGATCCCGGTGTTTCTGCGGACGATGCAGAAGATGGTGACGGTGGATGTGGCGCGGAAGCTGCTGCAGGGGTCCACGCAGGGCGAGGCGGTGCAGTTCAAGACGGGGCTTGGAGGGATTGGGGGCGGCGGGACGGGCGCGGGCGGGATGATGATCTACGCGGACCGGGCCCTGTCGATCGAGTCGCCCATGGGGGGCGCGACGGACCAGATCCACTTCGTCAAGTTCGCGTTCGTGGAGCTGGACAAGGACGGGCGGCCGATCCGGGAGCTGTCGTGCTCAAGCGCGGACCTGTGGCTGTTCCCGGTGGCGGGCACTCCCGGCGCGGGGGAGTCGAGCGAGGGGTTGTCGCAGATCGTGATGCGGCTGAACGATGCGAACGGGTTTGGCGAGGGGGCGGGGGTCTCTGTCGATTCGCAGCAGCTCGCCCGCACGGTGCCCAACACGTTCACGGAGAAGGTCGCGTTCATGTCGTGGGGGGAGCTGCGGCGGCTCGTCAACAACCCGTACCGGCTGAACTGGATCGATGCGCAGCGGCAACGGGTCGTGGCGGAGCTCGCGGAGCGCGAGACGCTGGCGGCGATCCAGGGCGCGGCGGCGCGGCGGGAGCCGATCCTGTTCACGGATGGGAGCGGGCAGCCGGTGTCGCTGAAGGCGGGGCGCTTGGCGTTCGCGGATGGGAAGTGGACGCTGCTGGCTGGGGTTGGCGGTGACGTGGAAGTGACGCGGGTCCGGACGACGACGACGGGGAAGAGCACGCAGACGATCACGGCGGGGGCGGGGACGCTGACGCGGGAGGATGGGGCCGGCGTGGGGGCGGGGGGGCCGCGGGGCGTGACGTTTAAGTTGGTGCTGGAGAAGGCGCGGGTGCGGGATTCCGCCGCGATCGGGGACGCGGCGTCGGGGACGGAGCGCCCGGTGACGCTGGTGGGGCTGAGCCCCTCGCCGGACCCGGCGGAGGCGCTGCGGAAGCTGGCGCCGCCGGAGCTGCTGGAGCGGGCGGGGAAGGTGACGGGGACGGGGGACCTGCTGGGGGGCGCGCCGGATCAGCTGCGGGATGGGATGCGGCAGCTGGACCGGGTGATCCTGGGGAAGCAGAACGAGCGGATGGCGATGGCCGCGTCGTGCGCGGTGATGATTCTGACGGGGGCGATCACGGCTCTTTTGTTGAGTCGGAAGCTGCCTCTGACGGTGTACCTGTTCACGTTCGGGCCGGCGCTGGTGTCGATGGTGACGATCAGCGGCGGGCAGCAGCTGGTGAAGCAGGTGGGGGCGGGGGGGCTGGCACTGATGTGGGCGGGGGTGGCGGGGCTTTTGG